>Ga0189274_100139_pt1 | contig 54034 bp, 49 predicted proteins | sample N5B1minimetaG_FD_130323 | JGI IMG/M metagenome (GOLD analysis project Ga0189274, IMG submission 130323) | Marine microbial communities from the Costa Rica Dome - N5 B1 mini metaG | ecosystem: Environmental > Aquatic > Marine > Oceanic > Photic zone | place: Costa Rica: the Eastern Pacific...
CCGTTCTTGTCACCTTTCCAAGCGCGCCAGAACGCCCCGGCGTCTCTCTTACCGGGCGGGATGCCTGGGCGCTGGTGAAGCTAGCCGAAGCCGGGCCGAAGGGCGTCACCCCCTTTGATACTCCCGGCCCGCGCTGGTCGGCTTATGTGTTCAATTTGCGGAGCCTTAGCCTCAATATCGAGACCCGGCATGAACGCCACGGGCCGCCCTTCGCGGGAAGCCATGCGCGATATGTGTTGCATGAGACCGTTTCGATAAGGGCGCTCGCGCCTTCCAGCGAGGGAGGCGGCGACTAGGCGAAACCGGGAGGGCGGGCTTTGCGTCCGCCCCCAGCGCCTGCCGTATCCTGAAACATGAAAGCAAATGAAAACGGCCGCTCGCGCCGGGAGCCGCCGCACGCCCGGATTTATTCAAGCTGGTATCTCCTCCCGGCGTGGCGAACCCTTGATAGCCGGGGGCGGGATTTGGTCACGCATGTGATGGCGGCGTACCGACCGCCTGAGCACGGCAAGCCGAACGCCTTCGAGCTTTCAGACGCCACGGCGGCGGCGATGCTGGGGTGTTCTGAGAATACTGCACGGGCCGTGGTAAGCGCTTGCGTTGAACGCGGCTGGTTTGTCCTGGAGCGGCGCGGGGCGTTCGCTGGGCCGAAGGGCACACGGGGACGAGTGATTTCGCTCGCCTGCTATCCGACCGAAACCCGCAAGGCGGAGCCCCAGCGCTTCAAGCGATGGCGGCCACAGGAAAATTCAACGGCGCAAAATTTGTGGTTCACGCTCGCGCCCTATGACGGCGAACGGCGCAAAAACCGCGCCGTACGGGGCGCAAAATCTGCGGAGCGCGGCGGGCGCCGAAAATCGCGCGGGCGGGGGCGGAAAGGTTAGACGAGACACGGCCGGACGCGCTGGGGCGGCGGCGTGGATGCGCGGCGGTTTGAACCGCTTATAGGTAGGCGCTAGGCAAGCGAAGCGCGGCGCAAACCGGGAGACGGGCCTCACTCGGTATCAAGGTACTGTGGCGCAAGCTCGTTCCAGACGCCATCGACAGCCAATGTCATTGCCTGTTCCTGCGGACTAAGGGAGTTATACTGCTCCGGCGAGAAGAACATAATACGCATTTCGGCGTCAGGCTTTCTTATCGTTGACGTCGTTGGGCCGCTCATGCTGCCGAGCGTATTGCAGGTGCTTCCTGAGCAGTTTGTGGTTCCAGAGTAATTGTAACCGCCTGTCGAGATTGTTTCCGACCTGTATCCGCTCTCGTCAGTGAGCAGAGCGAAATGACTAAACCCGTTGTCCCTGCCGATTTCAGCGGCGCGCAGATAGATAAAATCTTCTATTTGACCGAGGCGAGCGAAAGCGTTGCCGCCAGCGCGGATTTGGTAGACTTGCTGACCAACCTGGCGATGCTCTACGCCTCCAGTAAATCCCATCTCGCCATATGTTGTGCAGGATGCTGCTAAGAGCGCAGCGACAAACGCTAACCAACGCATAGACATCTCCCTCGTTTTTTCGAGTTATTCGAAAATCGTGGCACCTAAGGGGCGATTAAGCAATCCGGAGCAAGCGAAGCCCGGCGCGAGCTGGTGACACGTTCCAGCGCGAGAATGAATTTGACCGGGTCCAGACACGAGCAGACAAGATACGAAAGCGCCTCGGCGGCTCGCCCGCCGTGGAGAGCATACCGCCCAAGCCGAAGGGCATGCATTGGCGCACGTATGGCCGTTATTGCGAAGAGCTGTAAGCGGCGGACCGGGCGTTTTACCGTCATGTCCGGATGCGATGGCCCGGCGAGTTCCCGTACGGGAGGGGCGGGGTTAATCGCTAGCGCCATCCGAGCGGGAGCCGGCTTAGAGGGCCAATTTCCCGCTTCCTCAATTCAGGGTATGAGGCGCGTTTGAATCTCTAGGCGCCGGAAACCGGAGACCGGCGCTAAGGCTCGCGCGTCATAAACGCCCTAATTTTTGATCGGATCTGATGGTCAATTTCGAGAGCAGTACGCGCCCGCGCGCGAGTCGATGTTGGGGCATTTGTTAGGGCAAGAGAAAGTCCACTCGCGCTATCACATTGCATTTCATGTCTTATTTGGGAAATTATGGCGGAGGGGGAGGGATTCGAACCCCCGGAACCTCGCGGTTCAACGGTTTTCAAGACCGCCGCAATCGACCACTCTGCCACCCCTCCGTCCGCTTCACTTAGCGGGCAATGACGGGTCTGCGCAACTCTCCACTTGCAGCTTACCCTCCTTTCACCATTCTGGGCTAAAAAGACGGAAGGGTGGGTGTCCGGACAGGAGTGGACCCGGCATGCAGACGTGGCGATTTCTACTGACAGGGCTGGCCTTGAGCCTGGTTGCGGCCTGTACCTCGACCCCGGATCAGGTGCGCCATTATTCCGGCAGCGCCTCCACGCCAACCGGTTCGGGCAACTGGGCGCCGGCATCAAGCGGTTCCACGCGTGCCTCGAGGCCGCTCGATGCGCGTGGTCTTATCGCGGCCTCCAGCGACCATCAGAAGGTCGGCCGAACCTATACGGTGGCGGGTCGAACTTACCGCCCACAACGCAATGATAATTATGATGAAACGGGCATTGCCTCCTGGTATGGGCCGAATTTCCACGGGCGTCCGACCGCTAATGGTGAAGTCTTTGACCAAAATGCAATGACGGCGGCTCACACAACTTTGCCAATTCCCTCGATTGCCGAAGTGACCAATCTGGAAAACGGGCGCTCAGTCATCGTCCGGATCAATGATCGCGGCCCCTTCGTGGATAATCGCCTGATCGATCTCAGCCGGGCTGCTGCAACGGAACTCGATTATATCGGCGCCGGCCTGGCGCATGTGCGCGTGCGGTATCTCGGCCCTGCCCACGAAAACGGGGCACCTCCGGAGCGCGTCTACCAGGCCAATGCGGCACCCACGCCTGCTTTCCAACCGGAACCGACCCGGGTCGCGGCCGTTCAGCCGGCGACTATTGAGCCGACCCCGGCCTGGCAGCCGTCATCTGCGCCCGGGGGGCGATTTTCGCTCCAGGTCGGCGCTTTCTCTGACCCGGACAATGCCCGGGAATTCGCGCGGCGCATCGATGGCGCCGGGGATGTCCGGGTTGAGGCCGGCACCGCGTTAACGGGTCAGATCTGGCGTGTTTTTGTCGGCCGCTGGTCGGATCGCAATGCCGCCCACGCCGCCCGCGGAACACTCGCCGACTGGGGCGTTTATGAAGCCCGCATCGTGGCGGTAAACTAGGCACAAAGACTGCCCCTGTCGTGACCGCGACGCTGGACGTCATCGTCTTGCCGCGCTTCAATGCTTCCTTCGCCTCGAACCACTACCGATTCCGGCCAGGGAGCGTCTCGACGTGCGCGTATTTTCAGCCTTTGTTTTCCTCATCTCGCTTTTGGTTTCGGCGCCGCTCCAGGCGCAGACCACCTACCAGACCGAAGCCAGTCACGCGGCCATTCTCGACGCGGAGACCGGTGAGGTTCTGTATTCACTCAACGGTGATGAGGCCATGCCACCGGCCTCGATGAGCAAGATGATGACCGTGTTGATGGTGCTTGAGGCGCTGGAGGCCGGGTCTTTGTCGCTGGATGACGAGTTGCCGGTCTCCGAACATGCCTGGCGGACCGGTGGTGCTGCGTCCGGCTCCTCGACCATGTTCCTGGAGGTGAATTCGCGGGCCCGCGTCGAGGATTTGCTGCGCGGCGTAATCATCCAGTCCGGCAATGATGCCTGCATCGTGTTGGCAGAAGCCCTTGGCGGGACAGAAGAAGCCTTTGCCGACATGATGACGGATCGCGCACACGAGCTCGGCCTGACATCGGCGAGCTTCGCCAATGCCACCGGCTGGCCGGACCCTGACCATCGCATCAGTGCTATTGATCTCGCCCGGCTGGCCCGCATCCTGATCGAAGACCACCCCGAGTATTACGGGATCTGGGCCGAACGCGAGTTCACCTATAACGGCATCCGCCAATACAATCGCAATCCGCTTCTGGGCGTCTTCTCCGGCGCGGATGGCCTGAAAACCGGGCATACCGAGGAAAGCGGCTACGGCTTGGTCGGATCGGCCGAGCGTGATGGTGAGCGCCGCATCATTGTCTTCAACGGCATGGACTCGAACGCGGCACGCGCCACCGAGGCCGAGCGCATGATGCGCGCCGCTCTGAGTGATTACAGCCTCTATCGCCTGTTTGAGGCGGGCGACGCGGTCGACCACCGGGCCGAGGTCTTCATGGGCGACACCGAAACCGTCGCGCTTCGGGTTGCAAGCGACGTCACCGCCGGCCTGCACCGCCGGGCACGTCGCGACTTGACCGTAACCGTCAGCTATGGTGGGCCGCTTGTCGCCCCGATCCAGGAGGGTGATGTGGTCGGCTCTCTGATCGTTGAAGCGCCGGATTATGACGCCCGGGAATATGATCTCGTGGCCGCCGAAAGCGTCGCCGAGAAGGGTCTGATGGGGCGGATCGGCGCGGCCATAGTCCATATGCTGCGAGGCTGACGGGTATGGCCGGGGGGAAGTTCATCACGCTGGAAGGCGGCGAGGGCGCAGGCAAGACCACGCTCATCCGCGGTTTGACGCACGCGCTGGCCGATCGCGGGATTGATACGGTCGTGACGCGCGAACCCGGGGGGACGCCGGGCGCTGAACTCCTGCGGGACCTTTTGCTCAACGGCGATGTCGAGCGCTGGTCGTCGCGGACGGAGGCCTTGCTCATGTATGCGGCCCGGGTCGATCATGTCGAACGCTGCATCAAACCGGCGCTGAACCGAGGCGCCTGGGTCCTGTGTGATCGTTTTGCTGATTCCACGCGGGCCTATCAGGGGGTCGGCGGCGGCTTGTCGGCGGCGGAGCTGGCCGAGCTCCAGCACTTTTCACTGGGTGCGTTTCACGCGGATCTGACCTTGATCGTCGACCTTGAGCCTGCGATCGGGCTCGAGCGAACGATAAAGCGCGGTGAAAAAATTACGCGGTTCGAGAAATTCGACGCCGATTATCATGAGCGCCTGCGCCAGGCCTTCCTCGATATTGCGGCCGAAGAGCCGCAGCGCTGTGTTGTGCTGGATGGCAGCCAGTCGCCGGAGGCGGTGCTCACCGCCGCGCTTGATGTGGTCAATGCACGCCTGTTTTCACCAGCATGAGCACGGATCCCGATATCGGGTCCGACGTTCAGCCGGGCTGCCTGGCGCCGCGCGAGCGCTATGACCTGTTTGGGCATGAAGCGGCCGAAGAGGCGTTCGCTGCCGCCTGGCAGAGCGGGCGACTGCACCATGCCTGGATGATCAGCGGCCCACGCGGTGTCGGCAAGGCCAGCCTTGCCTGGCGGGCCGCACGGCGCGTGCTGGGTGCCCGACCGATGCCGGAAGCCGGGCCATTGGGGGCCAGTGCCCAGGATCCGGTCTGCAAGCTGATCGAGTCCCAGGCCACGCCCGATCTCTTGCTATTGAGACGCCCTTGGGATGACAAGCGCAAGCGCTGGCGTGCCGAGATCACGGTCGAGGAAGCCCGGCGGGCGCCTCACTTCTTTGAAATGAGCTCCGGCGGCGGTGGCTGGCGCGTCTGTATCGTCGATTGCGCTGACGACATGAATAACAATGCCGCCAATGCCCTGTTGAAAACGCTGGAAGAGCCACCGCATCGCGGCGTGCTGTTTCTGGTTACGCATACGCCGGGACGCTTGCCGGCCACGATCCGCTCACGCTGTCGCCGTTTGAGCCTGCGGGCTCCGTCTGCGGAAGCGACCGCCAGTTGGCTCGAGCAAACCGGCGCGGCGCCAGATACCGGTGCGGCGCTGGCGGCTGCGCGTCTCGCCGGCGGTGCACCGGGGCGGGCCCTGGCTCTGATCTCCGGCGGTGGCGTGGAGTTGGCGGCCGAGGTCAATCTTCTTGTGGATCGCGGTGCTGCGGCCAATGATGCCGACATTCGCAAGATCGCCGAGCGCCTCAGCCTGAAGGGCCAGGAGGAGATGCGCGACCTGTTTTATGAAGTACTCGCCAACGCCATTCGCGCCCAGGCCCGCGACCGGGCCGAAGCCGGTCAGGACCCGACGGCCTGGCTGGACAGCTGGCGGGACCTCAATGCGCTTGTCCGCGATGCCAACGCGCTTTATCTCGACCCCAGACAGACCCTCTTGAGCGCGCTTGGCCAGGTCCGCGATGTAGCGCGCAAGGAAAAGGCCCGCGCCTGAGCATGTATATCGACAGCCACGTCAATCTGCATGGCGAGCAGTTCGCCGAAGATCTCGATGCCGTGATCGAGCGGGCGAGGGTGGCGGGTGTCGGCCGAATGATCACGATCTGCTGCCAATTGACTGATTTCGAAGCGGTGTCGGCGATCGCCGAGGCGCATGACGATATCTGGTGCACAATCGGCGCCCATCCGCACCACGCCAAGGACCGTCCCGACATCACCGCTGACGAGCTGATAGAGATCGCGCAGCATCCCAAGGTCGTCGGAATCGGTGAAACCGGGCTTGATTTCCACTATGGGTATTCGCCCAAAGAGTTGCAATTACAATCTCTTATCTCCCATATTGAAGCCGCCCGCCGGGCCGATTTGCCGCTCATTCTGCATACGCGCGAAGCCGATGAGGCGATGGCGGATCTGCTCGAGGAGGAAATGGGGAAGGGGGCCTTCCGCCCCTTGTTGCACTGTTATACCGGCGGGGCTGAACTGGCCCATCGGGCTTCCAAGCTCGGTGCTTATTTCGCGGCGTCAGGCATTATCACCTTCAAGAAGGCCGAGGATGTCCGCGCCGTGTTTCGCGACGAGGTCGCTGATGACCGCGTCATCGTCGAGACCGATTGTCCCTATCTCGCGCCAGTCCCGCACAGAGGCAAGCGCTGCGAACCGGCATTCCTGCCGGATGTTGCGCATGGCCTGGCCCAGGTGAAGGGTTGGACCGATGAGGAATGTGCGACGCGCACCACCGAGAATTTCTTCCGGCTGTTTGACCGGGTTCCGAGGCCATGACCGCGATCACCCGTCTGACGCTGCTCGGAACCGGATCATCCGGCGGTGTTCCGCGGGCCAATGGGGATTGGGGAGCCTGCGATCCGTCCAATCCGAAGAACCGTCGCCGACGGTGTGCGGCCCTGATCGAGTACGCAGCCAGTGAATCCGATCTTGCAGACGGCGAGGCTGTCACACGCGTCGTGATTGATACATCGCCGGATTTCCGCGAGCAGATGCTGTCTGCCGGGGTCCGGCGCATTGATGGCGTGGTGATGACCCATGACCATGCCGACCAGACGCACGGCATCGACGACCTGCGTGCCTTCGCCTATCTCCAGCGCCAACGGATACCGGTCTGGATGGACAAGCCGACCGCCGACAGCCTGAGCAATCGCTTCAGCTATACATTTCAGGCGCCACCGGGATCGGGTTATCCGCCGATCCTTGACCTGAAAGCGATGCCCGCGTGCGGTGACACGCTTTCAATTGAAGGGCCGGGCGGTCCAATCGCGATCATTCCGTTCGACCAGGAACATGGACGGATACGATCTCTGGGATTTCGGATTGGGGAGCTGGCGTATTCAGCCGACATCAATCGCTTGCCTGATGAGAGCGCGGACATCCTGTCCGGCATCCGGTGCTGGGTGGTTGACGCATTGCGGGACGAACCGCACCCAACACATTTCAATATCGACGATGCGCTTGCGGCGATCGACCGGGTCAGCGTTCCGGAGGCCGTTCTCACCAATCTCCATATCACGCTTGATCATGGTGCGCTTGCCGAGCGTTTGCCGGACGGAGTCCGTCCCGCGCATGACGGGCTCGCTATCGAGGTTCGAAACGGCTCGGTTTCTATCCGCGGCTGACTGCGACAGATCAGGTGGTGTGCTGCAGCAGCACCGGCGTACCGTACCATTTATTTCTCATAATATTTATTATGCGTGCTATTGATGTTGCGTCGCGACGCAATTCACGGATCGGTCGCCTTCTATAGAGTTCGAAAAAGCGCATTACTTTCAGGCGCCTTATTCAATTGTCTCAAGCTTCGTCTTATTCGAATTTTCGTTCGCGTGGTATGAGAGGTGAAATTTTCCATCCTGCTTTAAGTATCTCTGACGGGCTTACATGGCAGCAAATCGGATTATGGTCAGCGCGATCAAATTCGCGTCTGCCATCGGAGCTCGACATGTCCGCGCCGCCAGAAACCCTGCCCCCGATCGATCGCCTTCTCGCCATCATGGCGAAACTCCGCGATCCCGATGGCGGCTGCCCTTGGGATCTCGAACAGGATTTCGCGAGTATCGCGCCCTACACGATCGAGGAAGCCTATGAAGTCGCCGATGCGATCGAGCGAAAGCGCTATGACGAGTTGAAGGACGAGCTCGGCGATCTCCTCCTCCAGGTCGTGTTTCACAGTCAGATGGCGTGCGAAGCCGGTCTGTTCGGGTTTGATGACGTCGCCCGGGCGATCAACGACAAAATGGTTCGCCGTCATCCACACGTCTTTGGCGACGCGACAACACGCGACAGCGTCACCCAGACCGCGGAATGGGAATCCCTCAAAGCCGCTGAGCGCAAGGCGTCAGACAAGGGTGAGAGCCTGCTGGATGATGTTCCGGTGGCCCTACCCGCTTTGAAACGCGCCCAGAAACTGCAGAAGCGTGCGGCCACGGTCGGTTTTGACTGGCCGACCGCGGATCGCGTTCTGGACAAGGTCGATGAGGAATTGGCTGAAGTGCGCGAAGCGATGGCCCAGCATGATGCTGACGCGGTCGCCGAGGAAATCGGCGATCTAATATTCGTGTGCACCAATCTGGGTCGCAAGATGAAGGTCGATGTCGAAGCCGCGACCCGCAGCGCCAATGCCAAGTTCGAGCGGCGCTTCCGACATATCGAACAGGCACTTGAGGCGCAGGGCCGGACGACGTCCGACGCCTCACTGGACGAGATGGAAGCGCTTTGGGATCAGGCGAAAAAGATCGAGAAAGGCGTGGCCGAAACCGCCTGAGCGATGAAAACGGCTAGCCCCAACGGCTAGAAATCATCCTCGTCCTCGACCTCGCCAATTCCCTGCGGAATAGCCAGGTCAGGAAATTGAGACCGGAAACGGCCGGCCTCGACCGGGTGCAAACGCACCTGAAGTGTGCTGGCGCCGGTCTTGTTGTCCATTTTACTGGCCAGGACATCACCATGCGCATGGAGCCAGGCCAGAGCGCGTGCATCCTGGGGCGGTATGGTAATCTCGAGGCGTTCATTCTCTCTCGACAGCGCACGCTCGATTGCATCGACGAGGGTTTCAACACCCTCACCGGTAGCGGCTGACAGGGCCAGTTTTATCGGTCGTGCGGCCTTCAGATTGGCCATCTGGACAGAAATCGCGAGGTCCTCACGGCCGTCTTCGTCGAGTTGATCGGCCTTGTTCCACGCTTCCAGCATGGCCTGTTCGTGAGCCGGACCAGCCTCGATCGCATCGAGCACGTCTTCGACATCCTCGATACGGCCATCGCGGTCGGGGTCAGAAGAATCAATGACATGCACAAGCAGATCAGCTTCACGGACTTCTTCCAGCGTCGCCCGAAAAGCCGCGATCAGCTCGGTCGGCAGATCGGTGATGAATCCGACCGTATCGGACAGGAGAATGCGTGTACCACCGGGAAGGTCCACCGCCCTCACGGTCGGATCCAGAGTTGCGAAGGGCATGTCTTCGGCGAACACTCCAGCGCCAGTCAACTTGTTGAAAAGCGTAGATTTTCCGGCATTCGTATAGCCTACGAGCGCGACGGTCGGAAACGGTACATCCTGGCGCTTGGCCCGGTGCAATGAGCGCGTCCGCCGCACCTCATCGAGCTGTCGCCGCAACTTGGACATTTTCTCGCTCAGGAGGCGTCGGTCTGTCTCGATCTGGGTTTCACCCGGTCCCGCCAGGAAGCCGCCACCGCCCCGCTGGCGTTCAAGATGTGTCCAGGTGCGCACAAGGCGGGACCGCTCATAGGCCAGCCGGGCGAGCTCGACCTGAAGGACACCCTCCTTCGTGCGGGCCCTCTGGCCGAAGATTTCAAGGATCAGACCGGTCCGGTCGATCACTTTCACATTCAGGCTCTTTTCCAGATTGCGCTGCTGGACAGGCGAGAGTGCGGCATCAATGACCGCCACATTGGCTTCGAGCTCTACCAGCAGGTCGCGCAATTCTTCCAGCTTGCCGCGCCCGAAATAGCGGCCCGCATCGATCTTGCGCATGGGCAATATGAAGGCGTCCCCGACTTCAAGGTCGAGGGCTTCTGCCAGGCCGGTGGCCTCTTCCAGGCGCGCCTCGGCGCGGCCCATCGTGTCTCGGCTGGCGGGATGAATGACAAGGGCGCGCGATACCGGCGCCTCGCGCTCAATCAATCCGTGGCGCTCTCTTCCGCTGCATCCTCATCGACCTTGTCGTCCTCGAACAGCGATACCGGGGCCGCCGGCATAATGGTCGAAATGGCGTGCTTGTAGACGAGCTGTGACAGCCCGTCCCGACGAAGCAGGACACAGAAATTGTCGAACCAGGTGACGACACCCTGCAGCTTCACGCCATTAACGAGGAAGATGGTCAGGGGCGTCTTCGTTTTACGCACAGAGTTCAGGAAGACATCCTGGAGATTTTGTTTCTTATCGTGCGACATGTTGGCTCCGCATGCGTCGCTTTGATCAGCGATTCGTATAGAGGGTATACAGGCCCTGCCTTGTGCTGCAACCACTTCATTTTGCATGGGAAGCTGCAGTCTGGCCTCAAGCCTCCCGGAGGTAGGCCTCGCGCAGCGTCAGCGCCAGCGAACCCGGTTCACCATTGGCGATGATATGGTTATCGATCGCGATCACCGGCGTGACGAAAGACGTTGCTGATGTCAGGAAGGCCTCGCGCGCGTCATAGGCTTCTTGCGGGGTAAAGCCCCTCTCCTCGATTTCCAAGCCAAGCTCTTGAGCGCATTTGAATATCCGTGCCCGCGTGATGCCGTGGAGGATACCGTGATCAGCCTGACGCGTGACCAGTTTCCCCGCTTTTGTGACGATCCAGGCATTGGTTGAACTGCCTTCTGTGACATGCCCGTCAGTGTCGACTTGCCAGGCCTCAACCGCGCCCGCTTCGTGCGCGGCCTGCTTGGCGAGGACATTTGGCAACAGGTTTACAGTTTTGATGTCACAGCGTGCCCAACGCTGGTCGGGCGTGGTTATGACAGTAATCCCACGCTCGGCTCGAGTCTCCGCTGCGGCATGATCAAGTCGCTTGCAGGTCAGGACGATCGTCGGTGTGATCGGCTGTTTGGGGAAAGCATGATCGCGCCGGGCTTGCCCGCGCGAGACCTGGAGATAGACAAGCCCGTTCGTCACCCGGTTCCGGCGCAGCAATTCGCTAATGATGTGCTCAAGCGCCGCCCGGCTTCGCGGCGCCGGAATCCGGAGTTCACCCAACGAGCGCTCGAGGCGCTGGAAATGCCCGTCAGAATCCATGAGGTGACCCTTGCGGACGCTCCACACCTCATACACGGCATCGGCAAACTGGAAGCCGCGATCCTCGACATGGATTGATGCTTCTCGGTGCGGGAGAAATCGGCCATTTACATAGGCAAAGCGCATGGTTGTCCGCTATTTCCTCTTGAACAGGGCCCAGATAGCAGCAATCGCCGCCAACACTTCCAGACGCCCCAGGATCATGGCTGAAATAAGGATCGGCTTGGCTTCGTCCGGTACCTGCCGCCAGCTGGTCATCTCGTGAGACTGGTCCAGCATCGGCCCGATATTGGCGAGGGCCGCGGTCATCGCGAGAAAGGCGGTCTCGAAGTCCAGCCCCACCGATGAGAGCGCCATCGTTCCAAGCCCGATCGCCGCCACGAAAGCTAATACATAGGCCCAGATTCCGACGAGCGCGCCTTCGGGAACGCGCCGACCGCGGAAGCTGACCGGAACAACACTGCGTGGATCTGACAGAATGGCCAGTTCTGCGCCCATGCGCTTCCAGAGCAGCAGAATTCGCGACACCTTGATCCCGCCGGTTGTCGAGGCTGCGGCGCCGCCGATCAAAGCCACAAAGATCGAGGCGGCCAGCGCCGGGATGGTCCCGCCACCGGCTGAAAACCCGCTCGTTGTGACGATGAAGGCCGCATCCATCACGTCAGAAAAGGGCGTGCCGGGACGGGCGAGAATGAAAAAGCCGCCCAGACCCACGATAAGCGCGAAAATGCCAAGAATATCCGGGTCGCGCAGCACTGACCGGTCGCGGATAACATCCCAGAACAACGCGATATTCAGCGCTCCAACGAGGCAGCCAATCATTACCCAGACGGTTGAGATCGGCCCGATTGTGTCCAGCAATCCGCCATCCGTCGGGGTGTAGCCGCTGGTCGAAATCGCGCTCATCGACAGCACAGTGGCATTGAACAGGCCATTGCCCGCAAACAGCAGACCCAGCCACACCAGCGAGGTCAGTACGGAGTAGATGATCGCCACTCGTTTGGCGGCAAGTGGAAGATGCGAGAACACATTGTCAGAACGCAATGTCAGCAAGGCTGATTTTCGGATTGCAGGGACATCCCGATCCAGGGCCGCGAACACACCGATCGCGAGCAGAAGCGTCGCATACCCCCCCAGCCAGCCTAGGATGGCACGCCAGAAGATCAAGGCGCGTGGCAGATCGTCGGCCGGCAGCAAGGTTGCGCCTGTCGTGGTCACCGCCGAATAGGCCTCGAACACCGCGTCGATCGGATCGAAATACCCGGTCAGCCAGAAGGGGAGCGCGGCCATGGCCGGTGCGGTGATCCAGGACAAAAGGGCCAGGCCGAGCGCGTCCAGCGCGCTGGCCCGCGATTTCAGTCCGCGTGTCGCGGTGAGAATGAAGATGCCCGGAATGAATGCGATGAGCGCCGTCGTTCCGAAAAGCGGAGCCAGATGCGGCTCTCCAACGGCCGCGGCCACGAAGGCCGCGAACAGCGCGACACCTGCGAACAGGACCCAAAGCGCGCCCAGCGGCCGGAGAAAAGCAACAGGCGTCATGACCTAAAAGTATTCGAGACTGACGCGGAAGAGATGCTCAACCTTCGGGATGAGCGCCGTATTGCAAAACAGGAGAACGCGATCATTTTCGCGGATCCGCCCTTCATCGCAGGGCAGGATGACCTTGTCGCCTCGCACGACGGCGCCAAGGGCAACACCATCCGGTAATTCGAGCTCGTCCAGCGTCTTGCCGACCAGCGGCGAGGTCGAGAGCGCGACGCCTTCCAGGGCCTCGGCCTGTCCGCCCCCCAGGCTTTGCAGCCCGGTAATCCGGCCGCGCCGGATATGCTGGAGGATGGTCGACACCGTGGTCGCACGCGGGTCGATGAGAACATCGATATCGAGTGCATCCCGCAGGCTTTCAAAGGCGCGGTCATTGATCAGGGACAGGGCCCGTTCGGCCCCTTCCCGCTTCGCCATGACGGCAGAGAGCATATTGACCTTGTCGTCATTGGTTACACAGACGACCAGTTCAGCCTCACCGACCCCGGCCTCGTGCAGCAAGCGGGAATCGAGACCGTCACCATGCAGGACCACAGTGCGCTTCAATCGCTCGGCTGCCGCTTCAGCGCGCGCCTTGTTGGCTTCAATCAGGCGGACTTTCACGCCGCCGGCTCGTTCCAGCGCCCGCGCGACATAGACGCCGATATTCCCGGCTCCTACGACGACGACGCGGCGAATCTGTTCGGAATTGCGTCCGAAGATGTCGAGGATCCGTCGCACCTGGCGGCTCTCGGTGACGATGTAGACGTCATCGCCTGCCAGGAGCGGGTCATGGAGTTTGGGAATGAAGAGCGTCTGCTCCCGTTGCACGCCCACGACGGCCAGGCGCAGATCGGGGAAGAGCTCCATGACCTGCTCGGTGGTCGATCCGGCCACCGGTGAATTTTCATCCAGACGCAGGCCGAGCAGCTGGACCCGACCGCCAGAAAAGACTGCGGTATTGAAAGCGCCCGGCGTCTCGACACGCTGCAGGATGGCACGCCCGACTTCCAGTTCGGGCGAGATCACGACATCAACCGGCATATTCCCGGTCGAGAAGAGATCGCCCCAGGCCGGGTCGAGATAGTTCTGTGCGCGGACACGGGCGATGCGCATCGGGGTGTGAAACAGCGAGTGGGCGACCTGACAGGCCACCATGTTGGTTTCATCCGAATGCGTCACGGCGACAAGCAGGTCAGCCTGGCGAGCCCCTGCCCGCTCCAGAACATCAGGATGCGACCCGTGTCCGACCACGCCTTGCACATCCAGATCCGTGACCACATTGTCGATAAGCTCTGTTGACCAGTCGACGACCGTGACGGCATTGCCCTCACGGGCCAGCGCGCGGGCAATACCCACACCGACCTGCCCGGCTCCGCAGACAATCGCTTTCATGTCAGATTCCTCCGGCCGGCGTCAGGCCGCACCTTCGCGTTGCGGGCTGCCAACCCCGAGAGATTTGAGCTTGCGATGCAATGCCGAGCGCTCCATGCCAATGAAGGCCGCGGTGCGCGAGATATTGCCACCAAAACGGTCGATCTGGGCCTTGAGATATTCACGCTCGAAATTCTCCCGGGCCTCGCGCAGCGACAGGGCAATCATCTTTTCGGCATCAAAACCGACATCCTGATTTTCCCGTGTGACGACTTCCGATGGAAGCGAGTCGAGGGTGATCGGCTCGTTCATTGCACCCGTCGCCAGGATCAGCAGGCGTTCGATGTTATTACGCAATTGACGGACATTGCCCGGCCAGCCATGCGCCTGCAAGGCCGCCATGACATCATCACCGAACCGACGGCGTGGCAGACCGGCTGAATTGGTCAGGCGCTCCACGAAATGGGTCACCAGCGCGGGGATGTCCTCGCGACGATCAGCAAGTGGCGGGACCTGCACCGGCACCACCGCCAGGCGGTGATAGAGATCCTCGCGGAAAAGCCCGCCCTGGATGCGACCGGCCAGGTCCTGGGCGGTCGATGAGATCACCCGGACATTGACCTGGACATCCGCTGCGCCACCGATGCGCCGGAAACGCTGCTCGACCAGCAGCCGCAGCAATTTGCTTTGCGTGTCCTTTGGCATGTCGGCGATCTCATCGAGATAGAGCGTGCCCCCATGGGCCCGCTCAAGCAGACCGACATGCTTGATGCTGCCATCCTCGTTCTCGCGGCCGAAAAGCTCTTCTTCCACGCCGTCAGGCGACATGCCGGGTGCACTCACGGCGATGAAATCGGCGTTTGAGCGCGGGGAGCTTTCGTGAATCAAACGCGCGACCAATTCCTTGCCGGCACCCGATGGCCCCCGGATAAGCACACGGCTATTGGTCGGTGCGACACGGTCGATCAGCTGACGGACTTGAACAATCCCGCTGGAATCACCAATCAGCGAGCTTTGCGTCTCGCTACGGGCTCGCAACTGCGCGTTTTCCGAACGCAGACGGCTGGTCTCGAGCGCGCGCGTGACGGTCAGGAGGAGCTTGTCGCTCTTGAAGGGTTTTTCCAGGAAATCATAGGCACCCTTTCGGATCGCCGCGACCGCAGTTTCGATCGTGCCATGGCCGGAAATGACGATGACCGGCATGTTTGGATCAATGGCGCGAAACTCGTCGAGCAATTCAATCCCGTCCAGGCGGCTGCCCTGCAACCAGACGTCCAGAATCACCAGAGAGGGCTTGCGCGCCCGGATCTCGTCGAGGGCGCCGTCTGCATGCGCGGCCTCGCGGGTTTCATACCCGTCATCTTCCAGCAGCCCACCGATCAACTCGCGGATATCTGCCTCATCATCCACGATCAGAATGTCGCGCGCCATGGATCAGGCCTCCTGTATGCTTTGAAATTCTTGTTCTGTTGGGTCTGCGAGCGGGAAGATGAGGCGCACAACCGCGCCCTGACCGTCGCGGGGCACATCAAGTTCCAGGCGCCCCTTATGGTCTTCCATCACACGTTTGACGATGGCGAGTCCGAGGCCCGTGCCCTTCTCGCGTGTCGTCATGTAGGGCTCGGTCAAGCGCTCACGATTGGGGGTTGGCCAGCCCAGCCCGTTATCGCTCACTTCAATGACCGCGAAGCCGTCCTGTTCGGTCAACTGGACGGTGACCGCTCCGGGTCCGCCGTCCTTTTCCATCCGTGCTTCAACGCTTTCCGAGGCATTCTTGAGAATATTGGCGAGAGCCTGACCGGACAGGCGCGAGTCGCATAATCCCATCACCGGATGTTTGGGCTTGTCGAAGCGCACCTCCATCGCGGACGACGCTACCCGACGGGCGAAGACAGCCGATTTGGTCAGCTCCCCCAGCTCGACTTCCTCGACCTTGGGCTGAGGCATGCGGGCAAAGGAGGAAAATTCATCGACCATGCGACCGATATCGCTGACTTGGCGAATAATCGTCTCGGTGCAGCGGTCGAACGTCTCGAGATCACTCTCGATTTCCTTTCGGTATTTGCGGCGTATCCGTTCGGCCGAAAGTTGGATGGGGGTCAGCGGGTTCTTGATCTCATGCGCAATGCGGCGCGCAACCTCGCGCCAGGCTGCATTGCGTTGAGCGGTCACCAGGCGTGTAACATCATCGAAGGTGATGACGAGGCCCGCCTCTTCGTCCATGGAGGCGCGTGCGGTGATGTGGCGGATCTGTTCGTCCGCCGTGGTCAGATCAATCTGGGCCTCGGCGACGGCACCGGGGCGACGTCGGGCTTCCATCACCAGATCGCTCAGCGCCGGCGTGATGTCATCCAGTTGCATGCCGATCTGGTCATCAGAACCGGGCGACAGCATGCCGATGGCCGAGCGGTTGATCAGGGTGACCTTGTCATCCTTGTCCAGGCCGATCACGCCAGCGCGCACACCCGCCAGAATGGCTTCGATGAAAGCGCGGCGCTGCTCGCTTTCGGCATGGCTTTCGATCAATTCCCGGCGCTGGCTGCGCAATTGCCGGGTCATGCGGTTAAAGGCCCGTGCCAGGGCGGCGATCTCGTCGTCGTCGCGACCCATTTGCACACGGGCTTCGAGATCGCCCCGCCGGACCCGCTCGGCGGCCGCAACCAGACGCGAAATCGGTGTCACGACGCGCGTTGCCGCGCTCAGACCGAGCCAGACCGACCCGATCAGTATGAGCGCCGCGACTTCGAAATAGAGCAGGAAGAAGGTCTGGCGGATCGAGGTTTCCTGCTCATCCGCCCGGCGCAAGGCGACGCGGGCCTCCTCCATCTGCCGGAACAGGTCCACATTCATCGGGATGGACGCGTAGAGATAGGCGTCTTCATAGCCGCCAAGTTGTGTCAGAAGGCGAACCACATCCGTCCCGACGGGCGTAAATTCCGGCGTCGACACAGCGACCCCGCCCTCGCCTTCATTGGCCAGTTCGTACAGGCGCGGTGAGGGTGCCACATAAGGCTCATTCTCCTGGAAGCGCGTGCGAGCCAGCAGATTGCCCCGCCCGTCGACCACATAAGCGGCCGAAAAGCTTTGCTGTGCTGCGAGAGCGCTCAGTCCCCAGACATACTGGATACGGCTCGAGCTGAACGCCTCGACCGCATCCGGTTGGTTGAGCGCCTCCACAATCGTGCTCAGCCGGTTGCCGGCGGCATTGACCTCGCGCTCGTAGATTTCACCCGCAACAATGGCGGTCCCGTCGACAACCGTCGCGATCCGCTCGCCGAACCAATAGTCAACGCCACGATTGAGGACGGCACCCAGAAAGAGCGCTGCGAGGACCGCCGGCGCCGCCGCCGCAAGCGAGAACAAAGCGACGAAGCGCAGATGGAGACGCGGCGTGGGCTCGCCAAAGCGGCGCGCCCTCACCCGCCGGACAAAGCGGACGACCACAACGCTACCGAGCCCGAGAATGAGAACGGCATTCCCGATCAGGAGTGCCATCGCATTGCGGTCACTCAGGCGCATCAGCCCGTTATCGCCAAGCAGACCCGTCGCGGCGATGGTCAGAAAGATCGCGGATGTCACAAAGCCAATGCCGAAGAGCGCGGCGGATCGCGGTGAAATATTCCGGATCAGAGGCTTCGACTGGGTGTTCGGCAAGTGTGTGCTCACATGTTGCAGAACGGCATCATTACTCCGTTGTTGCACATAATCAACACCCGTGATGCACAGGTCACATATCGCTCTGATCGCCGTCCAGCTCACCCAGTCGGCGAGCCAGTGTGTTGCGGTTCAGGCCCAGCACCTCCGCCGCCCGCGACCGGTTTCCACCGCAGCGATCCAGTGCCTGACTGAACAAGGCTCGGTCGACGGCATCAATCGCGACATTGCGGGCATTCTCACGGCTGAGAGAGAGGGCGGCGATGGCATTGGCATGAACATCAAGATCGTCACGGGAATCCCCGGCATCTGCCGAGAAGGCGACGAGGACATCATCGAGACCGGCGACCCGGCCTCGAGTCGACAGAGACAGGCGCGACAGAACCGAACGAAGCTCGACGACATTGCCGGTCCAGGCGGAGCCTTGCAGATATCGCACGGCATCCTTTGAGAGCCGAACCAGCTCCTGTTTGTCCCGTCGGGCAAACTGGGCGAGGAAGGCCTCGCAAAGCGCCGGGATATCACTGCGACGTTCGCGCAGCGGCGGCACCGAGATGACGCATTCCGACAATCGGGCAACCAGGCGCGTGTCCAGCCCTGTTTCCGGCGAGTGTGATGCGGTGGCGATGACACGGCCAATTCCCGCGTCGAGGGCGTCGCGCGCCGCACGTTGCTGCCCGGCATTCCACTCCTCAAGCCGCAGCCAGACCACCTGACGCGCGGCCTGGGTCGAGCCAAATATCTCGGTCGCCGCGTTGGAAGGCGTCACCACGACGGCATCATCAGCGGAAATGCCGCGGGCGCGCAGGAGGGCTTCGGCGGCCTGGCGTTTCCCGACCCCCGGCTCACCCGTGATCATCACGTGAGCCTGGCTGGTCGCGGCCCGCGCAATCGCCTTGAAGGCTGATTGCATGGCCGTGGATTGACCAATGAATCCCGTTGGCTCGTCCGCTGTCTTTGAGCGCCCCGCTTTCGCTTCATCGCCCAGCGCGGCACCGACCGCAGCGATCATGTCGTCGAGATCAAAGGGCTTGGGCAAATACTCGAACACGCCGCCCTTGGCGGCATTGATCGCGGTGGAGGCGGTGGCCTGGGCGCTCATGACGATGACCGGCATTTGCGGCCGCAGGCGCGCGACAAGGCCGAGATTTTCCAGGAAATTCGATCCGTCCAGAAGCACATCGGCCAGGAGGAGATCGCCTTCGCCATTGCGGATCCAGTTGAGTGCCGTGTCCGGCGACGCCGTCGCCCGGACCTGATACCCCGCCGAGCCCAGGGCCCGCGAGAGAATGAGCTTCAGGCTTTCATCGTCTTCCAGCAACAGTATTCGGGCGCTCACTTGGCTTCCTTCCTGGCAATCGGCAAACGGATATTGAAGACGGTCCGTCCGGCCTTGCTCTCATAGTCAATCTGGCCTTCATGCAAGGCCGCGATCCGGGCTGAAAAAGCCAGGCCCAGCCCCTCGCCCGCTGGCTTGGTGGTCACGAAGGGCGTGAAGATGCCCGACCCAAGCGTTTCGGGGATGCCCGGCCCGTTATCACGAACGGACAAGACGAGCGGGGTCGGATTGCCTCCGGTGCGGCTCTTGGGGCCGGCATCGAAACGGGTTTCCACGACGATTTCCGCCGATGCATCATTGCGTACGGCATCAAAGGCGTTCTGGAGCAGATTGAGCACGGCCTGCATCAACAGGTCGGGATCGCCCAGGATGACGGGTAGCGACGGGTCGAAATTATCCCGCATCACGCCCCGCGTCGCAGGATCAGCCCGATGCAGGCTTTCCATCGCATTCACCGCCAGCAGGTTGAGATTGATCTCGGAGCGTGGCCCCAGCTGAATGTCGCCGACCCGGCTCCAGTGATCGGCCAGGCGGGTGATCCGGTCGACATCCTGGATAATCAGGCGGGCGAGGTCGCGCGCGCCTTCCAGATCGGTTTCGCGGCGGATGAGCTGGGCTGCGCCGCGCACACTGGCGAGCGGGTTTTTCAGCTCATGGGCCAGCATGCGACCGAATCCCAAAGCCGGTGCTTCGGAGGCCTTGGCGCCCATTTCCTGGTGGGGAAGGACAGACAGGATGAGCTGGCCATGCTCGTCGGACCAGCGGGCATGAACGTCGAACGGACCACCTCCACCCAGCATGCGGCCCAATGCGACCACGGTGCGGTGCGTGCTGCAGGCCTGTTCGATGATATCGGCCAGGTGGGCGCAGGTCGCCGACAGCGTGCCGAAGCGGCTTTTGCGCATGTGACGGATCGACAGGCCCAGCCATTCCTCCGCCTGGGTATTGGCCCAGATACAACGCGCCTCCGCGGAGAAGACCAGGACCGGGATCGCCGCCTGGTCCGCCGCCAGATTGGCAGAATTGGGAGCGCCGGCTGCTGTCATGCGACAGCGCGCCCATCGAGCTGACGCAATCCATCAAGCGCTGCATGGATATCCGCGGCGACGTCGGACCGGCACAGGCTGGCCCGCTGGGCACAGACCCAGTCGGGATCGCCAGAGGTGCATTCGACATCACAGAAACTGGCAAAATGCTTGCGCATCATGCGGGTGCCGAGATGGGCCCCATAATGTTCCAGGCTGTCATCATATTGATCTGACAGGGCATTTATCTTGTCATTCCAGCTGGTCTCGAGTGGCGGCAGGCCCGCAAGCTCCCGGCCGATCTCACCGACCAGCCAGGGACGTCCCTGGGCAGCGCGACCGATCATGACGGCGTGGGCACCGGATTTGTCGAGCGCCTCGCGGGCATGGGCGATTGTGTGGATGTCGCCATTGACGATGACCGGGATATCCACGGCCTCGACCACGGATTTCACCGCCGACCAGTCGGCCTCGCCCTTGTAGAATTGCTGGCGGGTGCGGCCATGCACAGTGACCAGCTGGATACCGGCATCACGGGCCCGGCGTGCGAGGTCGGGAGCGTTGAGATTATCATGATCCCAACCGAGGCGCATTTTCAGTGTGACCGGCTTGCTCGTCGCTCCGACGGTCGCTTCGATCAGGGTCAGGGCATGGTCGAGATCACGCATCAGGGCTGATCCCGACAGACCCTTTGTCACCTGGCGCGCCGGACAACCCATATTGATATCAATCACTTCCGCACCGGCGTCCTCGGCGATCCGGGCCCCTTCCGACATCCAGCGGGCTTCGCGACCGGCGAGCTGGATGACGCAGGGCTTGAGCGAAGCGTCGAGCGCCGCCTTGCGGATCATGTCGCGACGACCGGCGGCCAAGGCATCGGACGCGACCATTTCGGACACCACCATGCCGGCGCCGAAACGCTGGGCCTGGCGCCGGAAAGGCAGGTCGGTCACCCCGGACATGGGCGCAAGTATGGCCGGGATTTCAATGCTGTGCGTGTCGATCGAGAAGCGCATGCGGCTGGACAAATCCTCGGTGTGCGTCGTATGGCCGAAGGCTAGCGAGTATGCTGCGCTGCGGCAATCCACGAGGCCTGTTGATGAAGATCGCTGCTGTCATTGTCGCCGCCGGACGCGGTGAACGGGCTGGTGGCGGCGTGCCCAAACAGTATCGCGACCTGGCCGGAAAAACCGTGCTGGCCCGTAGTGTTCATCGTCTGCATCATTGTGGTGTCTTCATGAGCCTCATTGTGGTGGTCAACCCGCTTGATCGTGACCACATCGACGCGGTCGAGGCCGAACTCGGCTTCAAATTGGATACAATCCCCGGCGGTGCCACCCGGACCGCCTCGGTCCGCGCCGGCCTCGACGCGGCCGCCAAAGCCGGAGCCGAAGCGGTGCTCATCCATGACGCCGCCCGCCCCTTCGTCTCGACCGACCTGATCGATCGCCTCGTGACGGCCCTGGACAGCCACAAGGCGGTCATCCCGGCCCTGCCGCTCAGTGATGCGCTTCTTCGTATCGGTGATGGTGGCGGGATGGGTGAGCCGGTCTCGCGTGACGGGCTGCAGGCGGCGCAGACGCCCCAGGCTTTTCATCTGGCGCCTTTGCTCGACGCTTATGCGCGCTTGGGTGAGACCGCCCTGCCCGATGATGCCGCAGTGATCCGCGCGGCGGGCGGTGAGGTTGCGCTGGTGACCGGTGAAGCGGAGAACTTCAAACTGACCACGCCGGAGGATTTCCTGCGCGCGGAAAGGATGTTGATGAGCGAAGCGATCACCGTCACCGGACAGGGGTTTGACGTGCACCGGCTGGAGCCGGCGGAGGTAATGTGGCTGTGCGGGATCGAGATCCGCGCCGGGCTGGGCCTCGTTGGCCATTCCGACGCCGATGCCGGTCTGCATGCCCTCACCGATGCCATACTGGGTGCCGCAGGCGCCGGTGATATCGGCCAGCATTTCCCGCCCTCGGACCCGCAATGGAAAGGTGCTCGCTCGGACGCTTTCCTCAAGCACGCGCTCAAACTTCTCAAAGAGGCCGGCGGTGAGATTGTCCATGCCGACCTCACCCTGATCGCCGAACGGCCCAAGATCGGACCCCATCGCGAGGCCATGCGGGCGCGGGTCGCCGAACTGACCGGCCTGCCGCTCCAGCGGGTCAATATCAAGGCGACCACGACGGAAAAACTCGGCTTTACCGGGCGCGGCGAAGGCCTGGCGGCCCAGGCCATCATCACAGCGAGACTGAGACCATGATCTTCACCCATTCCCTGATCGACCAGGCCGAAACCCTCATCGACAGGGCCCGCACGGCCGGGGTGATGATTTCCACGGCGGAAAGCTGCACCGGCGGTCTGGTCAGTGCGCTTTTGACGGAAGTCCCCGGCTCGTCGGATGTCGTGGACCGGGGTTTTGTCACCTATTCCAACGCCGCCAAGACCGAGATGCTGGGCATTCCTGCCCGGGTGATCGAGGCCAATGGCGCGGTCTCGGTCGAGGTCGCCCGCCGCATGGCGGAAGAGGCCTTGCTGCGCTCGAATGCCGATATCACGGTCTCGATCACGGGCATTGCCGGTCCCGGCGGGTCCGAGCACAAGCCGGCCGGCCTGGTCCATTTCGCGATGGCGCGGCGCGACGGAGCGACCAAGACCCATGTCTGCCGTTTCGGCGATCGCGGCCGCGATGCGGTGCGTCTGGCCAGTGTCGCCACGGCGCTCGACCTATTGGCCGAGGGCGTTGATCTCTTCGGCTAGATCACGCGACGGATCGCCGGCCGCCGGATAGCGCCGATTGGCTTCGGCGGAGAATTTCTCGATCAGGACCCGACCGGCGCGCTCGCGATTGCTCTCCAGCAGCATTTGCAGGATGGCATTCTTGAATTCCGCCCGAATGGAAAAATCGACCAGGCAGGACCCGTCCGACAGGGCGATGAAGCGCCAGTGATTTTCCAATACCCGAAACGGCCCGGCGACAAAGCTGACCGCAATCGTGCGCGCGCCCGCATCGGCGATGGCGCGCGAGGTGAAGCGTTCGGTGACGAATTTATAGCGCACCCGCGCTTCCGCCGTCATGGCGCGGACCCCGCCCTCCTCGCGCTCATCGAGCAGACGCATGGCGGTGATCTGGGGGATGAAGTCGGGATAGCGCCGGACATCGCTGACCAGCTCGAACAGATCATCGGCGCTGTGAAAGAGGCGCAGGCGTTCGCGGACTTCTACGACCATTTGTCCGGCTCCGGGTGCGGCGCTTAACCGCTCGCCATCATCTGCTCGCGGGCGGCGCGCAGCTTGGCGAAATCATCACCGGCATGATGGCTCGAGCGGGTCAAAGGCGTCGCCGAGACCATCAGGAAGCCCTTGGCCCGGGCGATGGTCTCATAGGCCTTGAACTCATCCGGATGCACGAAACGGTCAACGGCGGCATGCTTGCGGGTCGGCTGCAGATACTGGCCGATGGTGAGGAAATCGATGCCGGCGGAGCGCATATCGTCCATCACCTGCATCACTTCTTCCTTGCTCTCGCCCAGCCCGACCATGATTCCCGACTTGGTGAATTGCGCCGGATCGCGATCCTTAACCCGCTCCAGAAGGCGCAGGGAATGATAATAGCGCGCGCCCGGACGGATGGAGAGATAGAGCCGCGGCACTGTCTCCAGATTATGATTGAACACGTCCGGCCTGGCGTCGATCACCGCTTCGGCGGCGCCCGGCTTGCGCAGGAAGTCCGGGGTCAGGATCTCGATCGTGGTCTTCGGCGTCGCGGCGCGGATCGCCTCGATCACATCAACGAAATGCTGCGCCCCGCCATCATCAAGATCATCGCGGTCCACAGACGTGATGACGACATGATTGAGCCCCATCTGCGCCACCGCCTCGGCGACACGGCGCGGTTCGTCGGTATCGACCGCGGCCGGCAGGCCGGTCTTGACGTTGCAGAAGGAGCAGGCGCGGGTGCAGGTATCGCCCAGGATCATGAAAGTGGCGTGCTTTTGCTCCCAGCACTCACCGATATTGGGACAGCCCGCCTCCTCGCACACCGTCACCAGACCGCCATCCTTGACGATTTTCTGGGTCTCGGAAAACGTCTTGCCCAGCGGGGCCTTCACCCGGATCCAGTCCGGCTTGCGAAGCACCGGCGTATCCGCCCGCTTCTGCTTTTCCGGATGGCGAGCCGCACGCGCGTCAGAGGCAGCGGAACGGGCAGTCGTGTCGATCAGATTGGCCATGGGGGCGATGTATGATGTGGCGGGGGTTGTGGCAAGGTTTGGGGGCTGTGGTGGTTGGGGGTGGCGTGAGGACGCGAAATCCTATCGATACGCGGTGACGATCAACTATCTAGTTAGAGCACAACGAACAACCGCCTTTCCGCTTCCATAGCGAAAGACGGTCATGCCTCTTCCCACTTCCACTCCTACGTGCGCCGCTGCCGCAGACTTCCTTAGAACGCCAATACGCGCTAAGCCATCTTCGGTCGGCCAACTTAGGGGAACTCTGCTTGGAAGAAATTGATAGCGCGCACCTAAAAGCCGTTTCACTTGCTGAAGAATGCAAAGCGAACATTGAATCAATTCGGAGCGAAGAAGACGCGAAATTCAAGATTATTTCGCGCTTTCTGACAGAAATACTCGGCTGGGAAACACACGATATAGCCCTTGAATCTGCACATGATACCGGATTCTCTGACTATCTCATTTCGCATACTGGTGAAGGTGCGCTCCTCGTCGAAGCTAAGCGAGTCGGCGAGATCACCATCAAAACGAGTGAAACGTCAAAGGTCCGACATTTAAAAATTGAGGGCCCAGCCCTCGCAAAAACGATGGCTGGAATCGACCAAGCCGCAAGCTACTCCATGCCTAATGGCCTTCCTGTCTCAGTCCTGACAGACGGCTTGTCATGGGTGGTATTCAAGACGTTTGTGATTGGGTCAAATTACAAGTCCAAAGAAGCCATAGTATTTCCGTCACTCGACGCGATTTTGAATGATTTCCCAAAATTTTTCGAACTTCTATCGAAGCCTGGAGTTGGGAAAAAACTATACAACCGGATTTTCGACCAAGTTCACCGGCCGAGAGCCGCAATCGCACGCAGATCGACGCCGGCAATATCCGACGAATCAATAAAGATAAGTCAAAAATCAGAGCTAGCTTTTGAACTCGATAAGATATTTGCTACTTTCTTTTCGCGCCTTACAGGTGATCGCGACGAAAATATGCTAATCGAATGCTTTGTTGAAAGTCGTGAAAGTCGGTTCGCAGATTATGCTCTTGAGAAAATGACGGCTAGCGTCCTTGGAAACTTATCCCCAACGGAAAAGAGTGTAGATGCTGGTCTATCCGAATTTATTGAACAAGTCGCGGATATAGATCCAGGCAATGACGACTCAGGAGAATCTGTTTTCATAGTAGGGCCTACCGGCGCCGGAAAATCGACATTCTTGGATAGATTTTTCAAAAAGACATTATCGAATTCGATTAGAAGGCGTTGTATCGTATCGCGAGTAAACACACTCGATACCTCGGGTCGAGTTGATACTTTGGTTTCAGCGATTACCGAAATGCTTATAACTTCGCTAGAAAAGCAAATTTATCCAGATGGGATTCCAAGCTTCGAAGAGCTCCAAGGGCTTTATCATTCAGAATACCTGCGCAGGGCAAAGGGTGCCGACGCCAAACTATACAAAAGAAACAAGGAGGAATTTAAAGAAAAATTTGGCGAATATTTGAACAAAAGCGTTGAGCAAGATAGGGAGGGCTATTTAAAACGATTGCTTGACGATATAGTCCACAATCGAAAGCTTCTGCCCATACTAGTTCTTGATAATACCGACGAATTTTCAATAAATTTTAAGACAACCATATTTCAATTTTCCCAGTCGCTTAGGCGACATGCGCGACACATGATTCTCATCTTCCCCGTAACAGATAAGTCGGCATGGTCTTTCTCACGAACTGATATCTTCGGAATTTATAGGACTCGGTCGTTTTTCCTTCCGACGCCACCACCAAGAGAAGTCTTTCGGAAACGTGTTGATTTCCTGAAGGAGAGGTTAGTTCGCGCTAGCGAAGATGCCGATGCGCGCAGTTACTTCACAAGCCGTGGGATCAAAATTTCAATCCCTGACATGGAGGCGTTTGCCAATGTTCTTGAGAGCATTTTTGTGGATCAAGAATACAATGCACGCCTACTGGGTGAGCTAACCAATTACAATATTAGAAGAACGCTCTCTTTATCTAGACGGGTGCTGACATCCCCTATTATAAACATAGAAAGACTCGTAAATTCATACATTACAGGCACCTCCGCTGCCCCAACTTTTGACCACTTTATGAACGCATTGCTTAAAGGTGATTGGGAAATTTATAGACGTGTAGATCAAAATGAAATCTACCCCATTTTCGACGTTGATAGCGAGGTCGCGCAGTCTCCTCTGCTAGCAACTCGAATATTGTCGTTGTTGCGGTCATCGTATTTGACCGGCCGAAATCTTGAAGAACGCCATCTGAGCGCGAGGTCGCTACTTGATTATTTTGACGCTCTCGGGTGTGACGAGACAGCACTTGATCACTGCCTTCTTAAATTGCTTGAATCGGGTCTGATCGAGCCGTATGACGCGTCACTTCGGGATCTGTCACCGGCGCAGAAACTTGCCATATCGGAGAAAGGCGCGGCCCACCTTCGTCTTGCTTTGAACAGCAAGGTCTTCTTTGAGCAAATGGCCCTCACAACGCCGATGACGGACGAGGAGTCAGTCCAGAAAATTAGGAGCCAATACCATAGCAAAGGCCCAGTGCTAGATCGGTTGGGGGCTATTCGTGCGGAGTTCGCGAACTATCTGACCACCGAAGATTCCCGGTTCATATCCCAAGTTGCAGAGGCGTCACAATTCGACACCCAAACCGAACTTCTTGAAAAGCTAAGCGCAATCGCAAGCAGGTCTGATATCCGCGCCGCCAATGATGAGTCTCCTGGCCAAGGAACAATCACGCTAGCGGAGGGCGCTTTGGCGACCATCGATTGGTTTGATCAAGAAAAGGGCTTTGGGTTCGCCGATGTTGAGGACATTGAAGGGCAAGTTTTCATTCACGCGGAGACTTTGCAGAAGTGCGGCATTGATGCGCTTTCGGATGGCGATGAAATTCTATGCGACGTATCCAGTAGTGCCAAAGGTATCCATATTTCGCATGTACATGATGTTCAAACTGACCCCAATCAAGTTGAGGTTTTGGAGGGTGAGGTTATTCGGCTATTCCCTGACCGGGGCTATGGCTTTGTTCAACTAGATGGACGGTCAAGCCATGCGTTCTTTCACATTTCAGCGGTCCCAGCGGGAAGCCGAAACGATCTTGAAAAGGGCCAACGCCTAAGGGTTACTCTTGGCCCAGATCGCACTGGGAAGGGCCCTCAGGTAAAAAAAGTCGTCGATCTGTTATGATCTTCGTATTCTAAGAAAGCAGACACACACTAATCTACGCTGCTCAATCTTCCCCACTCCTCAAACCCCACACCAGCCAGTCCCTTTTCTGTCAGCTCAACAGCCCGCAGGCGCCGCTTCGCGGGCAGGCCCCTTGAGCTGAAGAAACGGATACGGCGATCTCCCGGCAAGGGGTTTATGGCCCAGAGCGCGCTCGGCGCGCTTGTTTCATGTCTGGAAAGTGCGCGCTGCGCGCTTGGATGACGGCCGGGATCAGTATTCTTGCCTCGGCCGCCGATCACCCACTCCGTCTCGCCGCTGAGCGGCGATCCACCTCGCCCATCAAGGGCGAGGACCTGGGGCCTCCTTTTCTTCCCCACAGCGTGGGGAAGTGGGCCGGCGCGGAGCGGCGGGTCGATGGGGCCGAGCGTCAGCGAGGGGGCGCGTGGCACTCCGCCTGCGGCGGCCCCTCCGTCTCGCCCAGGGGGCGATCCACCTCCCCACTTTGTGGGGAGGAAAGAACGCCGGCATGGGCTTTGCCGAATAGTGCGCATACCCAACCCAAACTTGCACCGCGGCATCAATCCCCTAACCTCGCCTCACCTTGTTGTTTGTGTTGGGGATTCGATCATGACGTTGTTTCTTGGGGCTACCAGATCGGCGTCTGTGCCGGTGCATCTGATCGGCTTTCATGTCGCTGCGGACGGGACCCAGCTTTATGACCGGCTGGCCCTGGTGATCGAGGCGGATGGCCGGGTTTCCGGGCAGGTCGACCGGATTGCCGAGCGCGATGGCGTGCCGCGTCCGGCCGAGGCGCGCGGGATGGTGATGGGTGAGCAGCTCGCCCTGATGCTGGAATTCTCCGATGGATCAACGACTGCGGAGGCCGGCGTCATGCTCGACCTGGCGCCGGAGGCGCGGCGGCATGGGGCGGCGCTGGTGGGGCGGATTGCCGGTCAAGCGGCGCCCGATGCCTCAAGCGATGGCGAAACCGCCCCCACAGTCCAACCCTATGTCATGGCCTATGCCCCGGCGGCGCGGCTGGATCGCTCACCCACCCATGGCTGGGGCACGGTGCTGGAACAGGCCGTGGCCGCCGGTGAGACGGTGCTGGGCATATTCGGGCCGGTCGGCGCGCGCCAGACGCCCTATTCCTTCCGCACCGATGATGATCGTCATGTCGAGCCCACCGGCTACGGGCATTTCGTCAATCATGCCTGCGAGCCGAGCTGCGAGATCGTCTATGACAGCGAGACCGCCCTGCCGACCCTTGTGGCACTGCGCGATCTGGCGGCGGGTGAGGAAGTGACCTTCGACTATACGCGCACGGAAGGCGATCTGGCCGGCGCGTTTGACTGTCGCTGCCCGGCCTTGGTTCACAAGGTCTGACCCGTCTCAGTCCTCGCTGAAGCGGACGCGGATGGGGGCGCGGCGCCCTGGTCCCTGCATGGCTGTGCGGACGCGTGAATTGAAGCGCAGATTGGTCATCATGACCTGATCGTCAAAGGTTCCCGCGAGCAGATCATTATCGACGATGAAGCTGGCCTGGTCGGCGGGCACGTCGGCGGTGAAATAGATCCAGGCAAACTCGCCATCGAGCTCGGCACCGATATAGCGCAGCTCCATCAGATCGCCCTCACCGCTCGCCATGCGAAAGAGCGGGCCGACATAGGCGCCGACAGCCGCGAGGCCCTCCTCGGTGGCGAGAAACTGGTCGGAATCCTGTTCCGTCCGGCCGAGGGCTTGCATCAGATCATGGGCATAGACGCGATGGATGATCTCCATCTCGTCGGTGCGTTCATTGACGGCGATCTCGGTGACGCCGGCATGCATGCGATGGGCGAGCGACGGGGCTGTCACAAGCGACAGCCCCGCCAATGCGGTCAGGAGGGTCAGCGTGATACGCATGCGGCGCTTGCCCTCCCTTTCACCTATTCCGGACGCGTACGGACGCTGTCGCGCGTCACGCGCTGGTCCATATCGTCCATCATGCTCGACGGGTTGGAGCTGGAGCGATAGAGCTCCAGACGCGTCGGCTCGATGCGCGGCGGATAGTAATTGTCCGTGCGGTCGGCATCGGCGGTCTCGCGCAGCGGGTCGAGCTCGACCGAAACGACCTGGCGGTCCGTGACATAGGTCCAGGTCACATTGCGCGGATCATAGCGCCAGACCTCGGCCGGAATGCGGACCAGATCGGTAGTGCCATCCGCGAAGGTGAATTCGAGGATGATCGGCATCACGACGCCGCCTTCATTGGTAAAGTCGAGATAATAGACGCGGTCACCGCTCTCCAGGATGTCCTGTTCCCAGTCCTCGATCTCGCCCTGGAAGCGTTCAAAGGCCTCGCGCTGGCGCTCGGTGACCGTGAAGGGGTCATTGCGCGAGTAAAAGTCCTGCACTTCCGGATTGCGATCGGCATAGGTGACAATGCCCTCTTCCGCATTGCGCTGCGGGGTGAGGTTTTCGCGAATCTCGGTGTCGTCCGCGCGCTCCAGCAAGCTCTCAACAGCCGGATCCTCGGTGTTGAATGTGCCTTCGATCACGCGGTCGAGCGAGATGTCGACATGGTCCGTGGAGTAGAACCAGCCACGCCAGAACCAGTCGAGATCAACGCCGGACACTTCTTCCATGGTGCGGAAGAAATCGTAAGGCGTCGGACGACGAAAACGCCAGCGCTCGGAATAGGCGCGGAAGGCGTCGTCGAAGAGCTCGCGGCCCAGCACCGTCTCGCGCAGCACGACCAGCGCGGTGGCCGGCTTGCCATAGGCGTTGGAGCCGAACTGAAGGATCGAGTCCGACTGGGTCATGATCGGCATCTGTGTGCTCGACGCCATGTAATCGGTCATCAGGTCGGGATCACCGCGGCGGGAGCGGAAGCCCTCTTCCCAGCGCTGCTCGGCCTGGAATTGCAGGAAGGTGTTGATGCCTTCATCCATCCAGGTCCATTGACGCTCATCCGTATTGACCACCATCGGGAAATAGATGTGGCCGATCTCGTGGATGATCACGCCGATCAGACCGCGCTTGGCGGTGAGTGAATAGCTCAGATTGCCGTCATCATCGACCATCGGACGGCCATAGGAGCCGCCATTGAAGGTGATCATCGGGTATTCCATCCCGCCCTGGGGACCGGCAATCGATTGGGCGACCGGGTAAGGGTATGGGAAGGCGAATTCGTTATAGACGTCCAGCGTGTGCTCGACGGCGCGGGTCGAATAGGTCGACCAGAGCGGTTCGCTTTCATTGGGATAGAAGGACATCGCCATGACGAGGTCCGGCGCCTGGCCCATCCCGTCCTGCTCGACACCGACCGCGTCCCAGATGAATTTGCGCGAACCGGCCCAGGCAAAATCGCGGACATTCTCGGCCCGGAACTCCCAGGTCGCCATGGACCGGGTGCCGCGGCGCTCATTGGCGCGGGCTTCCGCCGGCGTGACGATGAAGACCGGCTCGTCAGCCGTGCGGGCCTCTTCCAGGCGCTCACGCTGCGGTTGGGTCAGGACCTCATCCGGGTTCTGAAGCTCGCCGGTTGCAGAGACGATGAAGTCCTGCGGTACGCTGATCGAGACGTTATAGTCGCCGAATTCCAGACCGAATTCACCGCGACCGAGAAAAGCCTTGTTGTGCCAGCCCTCATAGTCGGAGAAGACGGCAGCGCGGGGGAACCATTGCGCGATCTGATAGATGCAGTCAGCGCCGGTATCTTCGGTCTCTTCAAAACATTCCCAGCCGGCCCGGCCACCCACGACACGGGTTTCAACGAGGCGGTAATCCCATTCAATGGTGAAGGTGACGCTGTCGCCGGTCTCCAGGTCCTCAGCGAGGTCGAGGCGCAGGAGCGTGTCGACAATGGTGAAGTCCATCGGCTCGCCATTGGCGTCCGTGACACCGGTGATGTTGAAGCCGTAGCCATCCTCCTCGAGCATCTGGCGACGCCGCAGGGAGCTGGCGGAGATGCCTTCCGGCATGGAGTCCCCGACACGGCCCGAGGCGCGCCCGCCGCCACCAACCGTCTCGGTCATCACGGCGATGGAATCAGGACGGAAGCGGTTCTGATCGAGCAGGAACCACAGGAAGTCCAGCGTGTCCGGGGCGTTATTGGTATAGGTAACGGTCTCGGTGCCGAAGAGATGCTTGGCCTCTTCATCGAGGCGAATGTCGATATCGTAATCGACCTGCTGCTGCCAGTAGTCCGGCCCCGGCGCGCCGGTGGCGCGGCGCTCCCGGTTCGGCGATGGCCAGTCCTCGTCCTCGAGCTGGCGGAAGGCATCACGCCAGTCATTGACGGTCTGCTCAACAGGCTGGGCGACCGCGACGTTGAACGTCGCAGCCGCTGCAGCCAGTGCAATCATGTGAAGTGTACGCATTTTCCCCGTTACCCCTGTTGTGGGACATTGTTCGGAGATTTAGCGCGCGGTCCCGGCGAGGTCACCCCCGCCTTTCCGCATTGTCATGATGCGTGGTGCCACCATCCGATCAAACCGCCGCGGATGCCTCCATGGCGGGCGGCGGAGCCTGACGGCGTTTGCCCAGGGACATGACCCAGGCCCCAAGCCCGATGAAGAGCAGGAAGAAGCCGGCCAGCACGCCCACGCCCGGAAGGGCACCCAGGGCGGCAAAAACCGCGACGACGACGAAGGTCGACAATAGACGCATGCCCAGGCCGAGGCTGCGTTCCTCCGGCCGGCGATTGAAGATCATGTCGCCAACCGCGATCGCACCGAAGCCCATGCACAACAGCATGAAGGGCCAGAAGATGATCCACATGATCGGGATCAGCAGGATGCCGACAACAGTGATGGCCAGGAGGATGGTCATCATGATCATGAAGATTGGCGACATGGCGAAACTGATAAAGCCGAGAAAGCCGCTGACGACCGGCCGGTCGCGGAAGCGGGCTGCCACCGAAGCACATCCGCCCGGCGCGATCAGGCAGGCGAAGGCCGCCAGCAGGAAGGCCGCCCCCGGAATGAAAAGGCTGAACACGCCCGTCGGGAAGTCGAAACTCGGACCGAAATCGACATGTTCCCAATCCTTGGCGCCGAAATTGAAGCGCTCATATTCGTAATCATAACTGCCGAAGGTCGCGCCGTCGGCAATGACCGGATCGTGCGAGGAACGAATGCGCAACTCACCGGAAATCTGCGTGCCGTCGAGAACATAGACCTCTTCCGCCAGGACTTCGACATCACCCAGAAAGGTGCCGGAGAGGTGGATTTCGCCGCCTTCGATATCGACTGCGCCACCGATCTGGCCCTCCAGGTGAACTTCACCACCGACGATCTCGGCCTCGCCGGCGATATTGCTGGTGCGACCGGTTTCGATATAGCCGCCTGCCAGTTTGGCATCCCCGCCAATCTGGGCTGTGACTTCAAGATGACCGGATGCGGCGTTCAGCATGCCGCCAATTGTCCCGCCGACACGGCTGTCGCCACCGGCGAAATTGGCATCGCCGGTTACACGGGCGTCGGAATCAACCTCGCCGCCGGCAACATCAAGATCATTGCCGATCGTCCCGGAGACATCGATTTCGCCGCCGACCAGCTGTACCGAACCGCTGACATCGGCATCGACCTGGATGCTTCCGGCAATGCCTTTGATGTCGCCATCAATCTGGCCGCGGACATCCATTTCGCCACCTAGGAAGATGACGTCATGACTGCTGCCTTCGACATTCACCTCGCCGCCGATGACCTGAGCGGTCGCGGCACCGGTGAAAAGGGTAATGGCCAGCCCCCCGGCCACTACCATTCTTCGCATCATATTGATGTTCATTGTTAAATCTCCCTGCGCCCCCCGGCGATCAGGTCAGGATTAAAACGTTCAAACTGCGCGGATTCAGTCGCCGGTCAAGTCGTCGCAATCGCGACCATTCCGTGGCTGGTAGTCAAGCCCGGAAACCTGCGCACCGGATCGTGTGACTGGCGGATTTTCCGACCAGACTGTCAGGCTTCCGCGAACCCGGGCCGTTTCAGTGAAAACGACGTCGATCGCGCAGATCCGGCCGCCATTATCCAGCGACCCGCTGATCTCGACCTGGCCACGATCCCGGTTTCGCCGATTACGGTTGAGCTCCTTGGCAGAGACAAATGTGACCGGTCCGGTGGCTTCACCTGTGAAACGGATTTCTTCAGCGTGGGCGTGAAGTTCGTCCCCGAACCAGCCACCGACCGTCATCTCGCCGGCAGCCAGGGCCGCCTCGCCATCAACACGACCGGAAAACTCGATTTCGCCACCGGCCAGATTGAGGTCGTCACCGACATCGGCCGCAAAGGTGATTTGGCCACCGGCAATCGAGGCCTCGCGACCGATACGGCCGGAATAATTGATATCGCCACCGGCAATGGAAACATCGCCGCCGACTTCGAGGTCATCGGCATCAATATCGCCAGCCACCAGGCTGAGATCGCCGCCAATGCGGCCACGCAAATTCATGTCGCCAGCGAGCCGACTGTAATCTCCGTCACGGTCCAGGACGACATAGCCGTCGACAGTCCGTGCGCCATGGCCACGCAGCATTTTGCTGTCATCTTCACCATCGACCACGATTACGCAGCCTGATGTCATCAGCGCGGTGGTCAGGGCCGAAGCGGCCAGCAGGACCTTTTGCATGTCAGTCTCCCGTTTAGGTCGGGGCATTCGAAACCCCGGTCAGACGCTCCCCAGCGTTGAGTGGAAGCTTACATTATCGAATTTCGATATCAACCATTTTTTCCGTTTTTCGATAAATTATTTCCGTATATCGCGATGTCGCCTGTGCCAAAGCGATGTGAATCATTCCTCCCCCTTCCCTATGCGTCAGCCAGGCGTAATATCCGTGATCAAGCAAGCGCTCACGCAAGATGAGCGTTGATGGGAGGATTATATGGCTGACATGACAGCCGCCGGCGACATGTCGGCCAGAACCGCTTCAACGGACACCAATGGTCCGGAATCTGGTGCGGTTTTCAACGGACCTGACTTCAACCTCAACCGAATCCGGAAATCGGTTTTTGCCGCCCTGCTTGATTCAAAGCGCCGGTACGGCAGCAAGAAACTCGCTGCCGTCGATGCGGACGGTCGCGAACTGACCTTCGGAGACCTGACCAAGGCGGTCTTCGCGCTCGGCCACGCCCTCAAGGCCGGAACTGAAAAAGGCGAAGCGGTGGGCGTGCTGCTGCCCACCGGTGTCGGCGCCATCATCTCCTTCTATGCCGTGTCCGCCTACGGACGCGTCCCCGCCATGCTCAATTTCACCGCTGGTGAGCGGGCGCTGAAGGCCGCCTGCCGTGCCTGCAAGGCCAAGCGGATCGTGACAGCGCGCCGTTTCATCGAACTCGGTGAACTCGAGGAGCTGGAAGCGGCACTGAAGGAAGATCACGAACTGATCTATCTGGAAGATGTGCGCGAAAACCTGTCGATGATGGACAAGATCGCCGCCGCCATTGGCATGGTTGCCCCTTTCCTGGTGCGCGCCCATCCCGATCCGGACAGCCCGGCCGTCTATCTTTTCACCTCCGGCACGGAAGGTGACCCCAAGGGTGTCGTCCTCAGCCATGCCAATCTTCTGGCCAATGTGGAACAGGTGCGCGACCATATCCGCATCCTCCCCACCGATATCCTGTTCAACCCGCTACCGACCTTCCACTGCTTCGGGCTGACTGGCGGGGTTCTGGTGCCGCTCGGCCTCGGCGTGCCGGCAATCTGTCACCCCACCCCGCTGCAGGCGAAGACGATCGTCAAGCGGATTGCCGAGACCAAGGCGACCATCCTGTTCGCCACCGACACCTTCATGAACCAGTATGCGCGCGCCGCCGATGAGAATGATTTGTCATCCCTGCGCATGGCGGTGTGTGGAGCGGAGCGGGTGAAGGACGAGACCCGGTCCTCACTGCGTCGGCGCTTCAACCTCGAGATCGTCGAAGGCTATGGCCTGACAGAGGCCGCGCCCGTCTTTTCGGTCAATCAGCCGGATAATAACCGCCCTGGCACAGTCGGTCAGATCATGCCTGGTTGTCAGGCCAAACTGGTGAAGGTCGACGGCATCAGTGAGGGCGGACAGCTCCACATCAAGGGCCCGAACATCATGAAGGGCTATATCCGCCCGGATGCCCCGCTTGTGCTCGACCCGCCGGCCGATGGCTGGCACGACACGGGCGATATCGTCTCGATTGACGAGGATGGGTATATCTCCATACGCGGTCGCGTGAAACGCTTCGCCAAGCTGGGTGGCGAAATGGTGTCGCTGGCCGTCGTCGAGAATTGCGCCACCTCACTCTGGCCGGACAATATGCATGCCGCGGCGGCGATCCCCGACAAGCGCAAGGGCGAGCAGGTCATCCTGCTGACCGATTACGCCAAGGCCGATCGCGCCGATCTTGTCGCTTTTGCGCGCAATCACGGCATTTCCGACCTGGCCATTCCGCGCAAGATCATCCAGGTCGAGAGCATTCCTGTCCTCGGGACTGGGAAGACCGATTACGGCACGGTCCAGAAAACCGTCGAGGCCCTGATGGCTGAAGACGCCAAACCCGTGCCCGAACCGGCTGAATAGGCAATACAGGAAACCGGGGCCTGCCACACACCGCCGGAACAAGAGGGAGCTGGACCCGGCGGGCCTTCCTCGCGGAAAGCATGTGTGACAGACCCCGGAGGGGCATGCCGGCATTGATCAGAAAAACGCCGGCATATCTTTGAAAACCTTGTCCTAGAGGTGGTCGCAATCGCGACCGGCAAGCGCCTCATAGGTGAAGCCCTCGCCATCCGGGCGATGATCAGAGATCACGCGCAATTCGCCTTCGATGCGTGCGCCGCGCCGTATCTCGACTTCCGCGGCGCAAATGGTGCCGCCCTGCTGCAGGCGCCCGGACAGTTCTACCCGGCCATTACCGCGATCGCCCCGACCATGCCCGCGCACATGAACCGGGCCGGCAATGTCCGCCCGGAGCGTCATGCGGCCGCCATCCATTTCCAGGCCACCGCCAATATCGCCGTCCAATGTGATGCGCCCGGCAGCCACGACGACATCACCGCGAATGATGGCATCCACATAGCCGGTACCGGCCTCAATCGCGGCATCGCCGTCCACTTCACCGGTAAAGCGCACGCGCCCCCCGGCTGCGCTCAGATTGCCGCCGACGCGGGCATTGGAACGCACGCTGGCGCCGGCCAGGTCGAGATCACCGCCGACACGGCCATCTGCGCCGACCAGCATGCCGGCAAATTCGGCATTGCCTGGGACATCCACATGGCGGGAGGCCACCAGGCCCGCCGATTCAACAGAACGCCCCTCCCCTTGCCCGGACACCGAATAGGTGCAGGCAGACAGTGCGATGGCCGCGGTGGCGGAAAGCAGAATTCGGGTCAGCATGGCATCCTCGCTTGGGCTGTGTTGACCCTTGGATGCTGCGTCGATGCTGATCGGATGCAATCAGGCGATAATTATTTCAGCCGTCAGATGTGAAGGGCCCGTCCATAAGCGTCGAGCACGCTCTCATGCATCATCTCCGACAGGGTGGGATGCGGGAAGACGGTGTGCATGAGCTCGGCCTCGGTGGTCTCGAGCTGGCGCCCGACCACATAGCCCTGGATCATTTCGGTGACTTCCGGGCCGACCATATGGGCACCCAGGAGCTCGCCGGTCTTGGCATCAAAAACGGTTTTCACCAGACCCTGGTCATCACCCAGTGCGATGGCCTTGCCATTGCCCACAAAGGGAAAGCGTCCGACTTTCACATCATGCCCGGCTTCCTTCGCCTTGGCCTCTGTCAACCCGACCGACGCGACCTGCGGGTGGCAATAGGTGCAGCCGGGAATATTTCCGGTCTCGAAGGCATGCACATCCTCGCCGGCGATCTTCTCGATACACACGACGCCCTCATGGCTCGCCTTGTGCGCCAGCCATGGCGGGCCGGCGACATCACCGATGGCGTAAAGACCTTTGACATTGGTGCGGCCAAACCCGTCATTGACGACATGGCCTCGCTCGATTTTCACGCCGAGCTTGTCCAGGCCCATATCCTCGACATTGGCAACAATGCCGACGGCCATGATGACCTTCTCGACCTCGATCACCTCGACCTTGCCCTTGGCGTTCTTGACGTGGACCTTGACGGTTTTGGCCGTTTTCTCGAGCTTTTCGACTTGGGCCGATACCATCAGGTTCAGACCCTGCTTCTTGAAGCTCTTGGCGGCAAAGGCCGAGATTTCCTCGTCTTCCACCGGCAGAACGCGATCCATCATCTCGACCACGGTCACGTCAGCGCCCATCGTCTTGTAGAAGCTGGCAAACTCGATGCCGATCGCGCCGGACCCGATGACCAGAAGCGATTTCGGCATGGAGTCCGGCACCATGGCTTCGCGATAGGTCCATATCTTGTCGCCGTCCGGCTCGAGGCCAGCCTGGGGAATCGTCCGGGCGCGGGCCCCGGTGGCGAGAATGACGTGCTTGGCGGTGTATGTGTCCTTGCCGATCACGACGGTCGGCGCGTCCTTGCCCTTTTCCAGGGCGGCGCTGCCTTCAATCACCGTGATCTTGTGCTTCTTCATCAGGCCCCCAATGCCGCCGGTGAGCCGCGAGGAGACCTTGCGAGAGCGCTGCACGACCGCTTTGATGTCGAACCCGACCTTTTCCGCCGACAGTCCGAAATCAGCCGCATTCTGCATGAGGTGATAGACTTCGGCAGAGCGCAGCAGCGCCTTGGTGGGGATGCAGCCCCAATTGAGGCAGATGCCGCCGAGATTGTCGCGCTCGACGACCGCGGTCTTCATGCCCAGCTGTGCGGCGCGGATCGCTGCCACATAGCCGCCGGGCCCACCGCCGATTACGATCACGTCGAAAGCGCCTGCGCTCATGGCATCCTCATTTATTTCGCTAGCGAACCAAATTGGGTTCCGGTCCAAGCGGGATACCAGTCAGACCGGTTTGGATCAATCCGCCAAGAATCGCGCCTGCGCGGAACTGTGGCAGCTATTCCGCCGCTGTCTCGGCAGCGGCATAGACCGACGCCTTCGGCGCGGCCAGAACACGCCGGACCATGGGCTCGAAAAAGGAGAGCGGCTCGCTGTCATAATCAGCCGCAAACGCGGCCTGATCGTATTTGGCGCAAAATTCCTCACAGGCCGCAAAATGCGGATGATCCCGAAACTGCTCGCGCATATCCCGGTCAGCACCGATATGATGGAAGAAGTAATAGCCCTGGAAAATCCCGTGATGGGCCACGATCCAGTGGTTTTCCTCACTGATGAAGGGTTTGAGGATGGCCGCGGCAATATCGGGGTGATTATAGCTGCCGAGCGTGTCTCCAATGTCATGCAGCAAAGCCATGACGACATATTCCTCGTCGCGCCCGTCGCGATGAGCGCGGGTCGCGGTCTGCAGGGAGTGCTGCAGACGGTCGATCGGAAATCCGCCAAAATCGCCGTCGAGCAGCCGCAGATGGTCCAGCACCCGCTCTGGAAGTTTCTTCGCAAACGGACCGAATTGGCTGGCGATGACACCCCAGTCTTCCGCCGTCCCCTCCTCCATCGCAGCGAATTTGGCGCGCGGTGCCTTGTCATTATTCATCGACATCATGACCTCCCGTTTGCCATACCCTGACCTCGAATGCCGGGAAGGACAAGGCGCAGCGACTAGATGTCCTCGATCGTCTGGGTCAGGTCACTGTCCGGATTATCGCCGGTATTGGTAACGCCGGCTTTTTCGATCAGCAGGATATGCACGGTCTCGGTCTGGGTGACCGGACGGTGCCTCACCCCTTTTGGAATGACACAGAGCTCGCCCGGGCCGAGGATGACCGCGTCCTGGCCTTCAATCTCGATCCGCAGGACGCCCTGGGTGACCAGAAAGAGCTCGTCTTCCTCGACATGGCTGTGCCAGTCAAAAGCCCCTTCACCCTTGGCGAGTTTGAGCTCGTAATTGTCCAGCCTGGCAATACGCTTGGGCGACCACACATCGTCAAATTGGCTGTGTTTCTCGACCAGTGAGATGGCTTCAACGGTCATCGCTTTCTCCCCGACATCGCGACTCACGTATCACTGTCGCCTGTTGCAACGACCCTACCCGCTGAACGGAGCCAGCCAAATGACCGGTATCAGTGATCTCGGCACCCTGCTTGCCGGTCTGCGTCCGGAGCCGGATCCGGTGCGCTATGGCTTTGTCACCGGGCCCGACGCAAGCCTCGCGCCTCATGCCGGGTCTGCGCTGATGCGCTTCGTGGAAGCAGAAGGCACAACCCTCATCCTGCCCTTCGATACGGCCGAGGCGGCGGGACTGGAGCCGGTCTTCCCCTGTCGGCGCATCACGCTGGCAGTCCACTCTTCGCTCGAGGCGGTGGGCTTCATGGCCAGGATTGCCGCGACACTGGCCGCCGAAGGGATTGGCTGCAATCCGGTGGCCGGCTATTTCCACGACCATGTCTTCGTGCCGGAGAATCGGCTGGGCGACGCACTGGCGGCGCTGAAGGCCCTTGCCCGTGCCAGCGGGCGCGAATTCGATTGACCCCGGCCGTGGGTGGTCGTACCAGCGCGCACCCTGATTGATCGGACCGCAACGCGTGAGTCTCCTCCCTTCCGGCCTGACCGGCCTGCCCGCCTTCGACATCGACACAGTCTGCGACGCCCTCGCCGGCCCCGGATATGTCGCTGTGCGCCTGACCGACACCGACATGCTGGCCGCCTTGCGGCGGGAAGCCGAAGCGCTCTGGACCGAAGACGCCCTGACACCGGCCGGCATTGGCCGCGCCGAGGATCACGATCTGATCGCTCGCGTCCGCCGCGACAAGACGAAATGGCTGGATGGCTCGACCCCGGGGCAAATCGCCTATCTCGCCTTTGCCGAAGCGCTGCGCCGCGACATCAATGCCCGGCTCATGCTCGGCTTGTTCGCCTTCGAGGCCCACTTCGCAGTCTATGAATCAGGCGGTTTCTACAAACGCCATGTCGACAGTTTTCGCGGCGCCCGGAACCGGGTCCTCTCAACGGTGCTCTACCTCAACCCGGATTGGCGCGAGGGCGATGGCGGGCATTTGCGGGTATTTGGCGCGGGCAATGAAATCCTGACCGAGCTGCGTCCGGAATTCGGGACGCTCGCCGTCTTCCTGTCCGAAGACATTCCGCACGAGGTCACGGTCTCGCACCGTGAGCGTTTCTCGATTGCCGGTTGGCATCGCTGCAATGATCGCGGCCTCGCGCCGGCGCTTCAGGTCCGCGCCCTGCCGATTGCGCCCTAGCCGAGCGGCTTGGCCCGCGTTGGCTTTCCGTCAGCGTCGAGCGCGACCATGACATAGTCCGCCTCACCGACCTTGCGGCGTTCACCGGTCATCAAATCCTCGGCTTCCGCGAGGACGGCAATCGTCATGGATGTCCGGCCCACCGAGGCAATCGTTGCGATGACATCGAGCATCTCGCCCTCCCGGGTCGGGGCAATGAAATCGATCTTGTCCGACGCCGCCATGCCGACATCACAGCGGGTATGCCGGGAGGCCGCGATATAGGCCGCCTTGCCCATGATCGACATGGCATTGCCACCAAAGAGTTGACCAAGATGATTGGTGTCGCCGGGGAAAACGAGTTGCAGCGTGCGGGCGTAACCGGGTGGGCTGGCCGCGAATTCCGGCTTGGCGTCCGGCGATGGCGGCAGCCGGTCGGGATTGGTCTTGCGATCGGCCGCGACCATGGTGAAAGCCCCACGTGTGCATACATGGCGGACCCCGGTCAGCAGGTTTTCGGCGGCCAGTTCGACATCGACGATCATTGACGTCCGGCCGATCATGCGAACCTGACCGGTCAACTCGACCAGATCACCGATATGGGCCGGGGCGACAAAATCCAGCTTGTCGCAAGACGCCGTCACAAAGGGCCGCCGGGCGTGTCGGGCCGCAATGAGAAAGGCGATCTTGTCCATCTCGGCCATGGCCGCGCCGCCGAAATAACTGCCCTGGTGATTGGTCTGGTGCGGGAAGACCAGGTCGGCGTGACGGATCTCGGCGAGGTGGCGGGGCTGGGTCATGGGCAGATACTCCTTGCGCCTGTCGGTGCGCGGATTCTGCTGCCAGGGCCAGCCCCGCCCTTGTGACGGGCGTCAGTCGTCGGACATGGACGCTGCCGTCACGGCGCGAAGGATGCTGGTGTAATCGCGCCCCCCCATGCGGGGTCCGTCAGGGATGTCGGTATTCATCCGGTTGACGATGACAAGATCGAGACTGGGGATGACGGTGACATACTGGCCGCCATAGCCGGCCCCGGTATACATGTCCGCTGCGAGCCCGTGATCGTCTGCGACCTGGGCATCGGCCGGACGCCACCACATATAACCATAGCCGCCCATCCAGGGGCCGGGCCATCCGGTGTCGGAATAATCAGCCGTGCTCTCCCGCACCCAGTCCGCGGACAGGATCTGCTCGCCCTCCCATTCGCCCTCTTGCAGGAAGAGCTGGCCGAACAGAGCCGTATCCCGCGCTGAAAGCCGCATGTGATAGGCCGAGAACATTGTCCCCGGCGCATGCTGGCGATGGGTCTCGAAAACGTCGAAATCGGGCATACAGAGTGGCTCCGCGAAAACACGCAGGAAGGCCGAGTCGTAATTGCGGCCGGAGGCGCGCTCGAAAATATGGCCGGCGACGTTGAAGTCCCAATTATTGTAATACCAGTGCTCACCGGGGGCGAATTCGCCGCGCTCGGGACGCGATTCACGCATCTGCGGGGTTTCGGCGGCAGACGGGATATAAACGCCAGACCGGGCCATGATCACATCGCGCACCGTGGCCGAGCGTTCCTGCTCGGTCAGGCCCACCAGATCATCAATCCCGAGATCCGCAAGGCTGGCATCCAGCGATAGTGCTCCGGCATCGACGAGCACCCCGATCATCGCGCTCATCAGGGATTTGCGCAGGGAATGCACCATGATCAGGCGATCCGTCTCGCCATGCTCGAACACGACCTGTCCGCTCTGGACAACCATCAGGGCCGTCGAGTTGAGTTCATTGGCCAGCGCGTCGAGACCCGCGAGTTCTTCCTCGGTCCAGCCCAACTCAGCCGGTGCTGTCGCGGTAGGCAGCGGGTAGGTTTCGCAACGTGCGTCCTGCGCATGCGCTGTTGCCGTGAAGCCGAGTGAAAGCAGGCCGAGCCCTGCGACCGAGCCGGTCATCAATTTCCTGAATGTCATCTATTCCCCCATTTGGTGTGCCGACCGGTCCGGCTGCCGGACAGGTCCTGAGGGTAGAATACGCACCGCGTCCAACGAGAAGTTGGCCGGAAGATTGACCTTCGGTTAGGTGGGGTCTGGGCGCTGCCCCCCTACATCAGCATCGTCATCGGATCTTCGACATAGGTCTTGAAGGCCTGCAGCCATTTCGCGCCCGTGGCGCCATCGACGACACGGTGATCGCAGGTCAGCGTGACCGTCATCACCATGGCAATGGCCAGCGCGTCATCCTTGACGACCGGACGCTTTTCGCCCGCTCCGACCGACAGGATCATGCCCTGGGGCGGATTGATGATGGAGGCAAAGCTGTCGATCCCGAACATGCCCAGATTGGACAGGGAGAAGGTCCCGCCCTGGAATTCCTCCGGCTTCAGCTTGCGATCGCGGGCCCGCGTCGCGAGATCTTTCGACTCGCGGGAAATCTGCACCAGGCCCTTCTGGTCGGCATCCGTGATGATCGGGGTGATCAGCCCGCCCTCAATGGCCACGGCCATGGAGACATCGGCATGCTTGTGGCGGGCAATCATCCCGCCCTCGATCCAGGACGAATTCGCCGCCGGCACCTTCTTCAGCGCCAGGCCCGAGGCCTTGATCAGGATGTCATTGACCGAGACCTTGTCGCCATCCTTTTCGGCGGCGGCATTTACGCGCTTGCGGAAATCCATCAGCGCGTCGATGCGACAATCCACGGTGAGGGGGAAATGCGGGATGTCGCGGAAGCTCTCCGACAGACGCTTGGCCGAGATCTTGGTGATCCCATCGGCCTTCTCCACATCGTAGCGGTCGCGGGCGATTCCATAGGCCGCCAGCGGATCGTCCATGTCGACCGGCTTGGCCGCGGGGGCCTCGGTGGCCGTGGACGCAGAGGCCTTGGACGGTTGCGCATTCTCGACATCGCGCTTCACGATCCGGCCATAGGGGCCTGATCCATCGATGGTTTTGAGATCAAGACCCTTGTCGGCGGCGATCCGTTTGGCGAGCGGGCTGGCCTTGATGCGGTCGCTCGTTTCTTTTTCGCCCCCGCTTGCGGGGGAGATGCCGGCCTTGCCGGCAGAGGGGGCCGAAGCCGCAGGCTTCGGTTTGGCAGCCTCTTCGCTCGCCTTGCTCGCGCCCCCTTCGTCCCCTCCCTCGCCTTCGGCTTTGGAGGGGCCACTTCCCCCGTCTTCGACAGGGGAAGAAATCTCCGTCTCGCCCTCTTCCAACAGAACGGCGATCACGGCATTGACCTTCACGCCTTCAGTGCCCTCCTCGACCAATATCTTGCCGACCTTGCCCTCGTCGACCGCTTCGACTTCCATCGTCGCCTTGTCGGTCTCGATCTCGGCAATCACGTCACCGCTCTCTACGGTATCGCCTTCTTTGACGTGCCATTTGGCAAGCGTGCCCTCTTCCATAGTGGGCGACAGGGCGGGCATCAGGATTTCAATCGACATGTTTCAGTCCTCGCCTCAGGCGTCATTGGCGCCCGGTGGGGCCAGTTCAGGGTTGATCTTGGCGACGTTCGCGGCCCAGTTCGCGCCATCGAATTCCTCGAAGCGCAGCTGGAGATTGGCGTCAGCATCCAGCGCGCGCAGATTGACCGTCCAGCCATCGGGATGCGAGCGTGGCACATAGAAGCTCTTCACGCCGCATTTCGAGCAGAACATGTGTTTGGCTTCATGCGTCCCGAATGCGTAATTCGTCAGGCTCTCCGCCCCGCGTTCGATTTTGAAATCATCCTTCTCGACAATGAGATGGATGAAGCCGGTCTTGGTACAGATCGAGCAGTTGCACGACAGGGCAACGACACTGTCCGGCAGGTTCACGGCAAAGCCGACCTCGCCGCAATGACACTCGCCGTGACGCCAGGATTTCGCTGGAGACGCCATCACCCTACTCCGCGTAGCAGACAGATTTCGCCGCCTTCACGATATCATCCACGCCCGGCAGGGAGAGTTTTTCCAGATTGCCGGCATAGGGCAGCGGGACGTCTTCCTGGTGGACGCGGGCGGGCGGGGCGTCGAGATAGTCGAAGGCTTCGGCGGTGACAACGGCAGCGATCTCCGCCCCGACCCCCATCCGGCCCCAGCCCTCTTCGGCGCAGACGATGCGATTGGTTTTCTTGACCGATTCCACGACTGTATCGGTGTCGAGCGGACGCAATGTGCGCAGATCGATAATCTCGGCAGAGATACCGTCCTTGGCCAGGATCTCGGCGGCCTCGAGGGCATAGCCGACCATACGGCTGTGGGCGGTGATCGTCACATCCGTGCCTTCGCGGCGCACCTTGGCCTTGCCGATCGGCAGCACCCAGTCCTCCATATCCGGCACGTCAAAGCTCTCGCCATAAATCAGCTCATGCTCGAGGAAGACGACGGGGTTGGGGTCGCGGATGGCGGCTTTCAGGAGGCCCTTGGCGTCGGCGGCGTCATAAGGCGCGATCACCTTGAGGCCCGGCACATTGGCATACCAGGATGAATAGTCGTGGGAGTGCTGGGCACCGACCCGGCTGGCCGCGCCATTGGGACCGCGGAAAACGATAGGACAACCCATCTGGCCACCGGACATGTAGAGCGTCTTGGCCGCGGAATTGATGATGTGGTCGATGGCCTGCATGGCGAAGTTGAAAGTCATGAATTCCACGACCGGCTTGAGACCATTGAAGGCCGCACCCACGCCCAGGCCGGCAAAGCCGTGCTCGGTGATCGGTGTGTCGACCACACGCTTGGGACCGAATTCGGCCAGCAGACCCCGTGTGACCTTGTAGGCGCCTTCATACTCGGCGACTTCCTCACCCATGACGAAGACCGTGTCGTCGCGGCGCATCTCCTCGGCCATCGCATCGCGCAGGGCATCGCGGACCGTGGTGGAGACCATCTCGGTGCCGGACGGAATATCCGGATCAGAGGCATCCGGGTTGGCGTAATCAATGACGGTCGGCTCGCCGGTCTCGCCAGCGTCGTCGCTGTCATCGGCGCTGGCTTCACCGCCATCTTCATCGGCGGCCTCTGCCTCCTTCGCGCCCTCATTCTCGGATTTGTCAGCGCTATCCGCTTTTGGCGCCTCGACCGCGCTGGCATCCTCGCCTTCCTCGGCCAGGATGGCGATCGGCGAATTGACCTTCACATTCTCGGTGCCTTCGGCGACCAGGATTTTGGCGACCACGCCCTCCTCGACCGCTTCGACTTCCATCGTCGCCTTGTCGGTCTCGATCTCGGCAATCACGTCACCGCTCTCGACGGTGTCGCCTTCCTTGATATTCCACTTGGCGAGCGTGCCCTCTTCCATCGTGGGAGAAAGGGCCGGCATCAGGATTTCAATCGACATGGCTCTACCTGTCCTGTGTCAAATCTTGCAAAGCGCCGAATTCAGCCGTTGGCCGCTTCGGGTTTGTAACGCAGCGCGTGCTCGCGCATCTTTCCGGCGAATTCCATCAATGTGTTCATCGGGCGGATCAGCACTTCAATGCGCGCCATCTGGCCCTCATCATCGAGGGTGATCTTGTCGATCCCGACGAGCCCTTTGCCCTCCACCATGCCGGTGAATTCGAGCATGAGCTCATTCCCGTCGACCCATTCCTGGCGATAGTCGAATCCTTCAACCACCGTGATCACGCCCATCAGGATGTGCAGCAGATAATGCTTGTCCGCCGTCGGCTTCCACACGACCGGCGAATGCAGTTCGCACCCCTCGGCAATGATCGAGGACAGGCGCACCGCATCACGTTCGCGCACCGCCCGGTGCCAATTGTCGAGGAAGTGTTTCACTTGCGGGGTCATGAGACCTCCACCAACACATCCGTATAGAGCTCGGACGGGTCCGGCTCGGGGCTGTCCTTGGCGAATTGGGCGGCCTCGGCAACGATGGCCTTCACATCCTTGTCGAGCGCCTTGAGCTCGTCCTCGGTGGCGTGGCCACCGTCGATCAGGCGTTTCTTGATCAGGTCGATCGGATCGTGGTGTGAGCGGATGTCATCGACTTCCTCGCGCGTGCGGTATTTCGCCGGATCGGACATGGAGTGGCCGCGATAGCGATAGGTCTTCATCTCGAGGATATACGGGCCCTTGCCCTCGCGCGCGTGCTTGACGGCTTTCTCGGCGGCGCGCTTGACCGCTTCGACATCCATGCCATCGACTTCCTCACCCGGAATGCCAAAGGAGATGCCGCGCTTGTGCAGCGCCGTCTCCGAGGAGGCGCGCTTGACCGAGGTGCCCATGGCGTACTGGTTGTTCTCGATCACATAGACGACCGGCAGGTCCCAGAGCTTGGCCATGTTGAAGCTCTCATAGACCTGGCCCTGATTGGCGGCGCCATCGCCGAAATAAGCCACGGCGACCTTCTTGTTCTCCTTGTAGCGATCGGCAAAGGCGAGGCCCGTGCCAAGCGCCACCTGAGCGCCGACAATGCCGTGACCGCCGTAAAACTGCTTGTCGCGAGAGAACATGTGCATGGAGCCGCCCTTGCCGCGGGAATAACCGCCTTCGCGGCCGGTCAGCTCGGCCATGACGCCATTCGGGTCCATGCCACAAGCGAGCATGTGGGCGTGGTCGCGATAGCCGGTGATGACCTGGTCACCCTCTTCCAGCGCGGCCTGGATACCGGTGACGACCGCTTCCTGGCCGATATACAGGTGGCAGAAGCCTGCAATCAGCCCCATGCCGTAGAGCTGACCCGCCTTTTCCTCGAAACGGCGCATCATCAACATCTCGCGATAGTATTGAAGCAGCTCGTCTTTTCCGGCGCCCTTGGCGGTGGATTTCGAGGTCGTGGTCTTGCTTGTGCGCTTGCTAGCCATTAATTCGCACGCGAAATAAAACCTTCGCGCTCCCATCTGACGTTCCTCGCCGCATAGCAGATGCCGCACCGCAGGGGCAAGCGATGAAGCGGAAATTCAATCAGATGGAGAAATGGCGCGAACGCCGGAACCCGTCGCTAGCGACGGGCCTCCGGTTCAATCTCGACGATGAATTCGCGCGGATGGGCGACATTGAGAATGTCGCGAGCGCGTTCCTCGACATAGTCGAGATCGAGGCTGTCGGAGCGCAGGCGGGCAGCGGTGACCTCAAGGGCCTCACGCTCGGCGCGGGCAATGGCAAGCTCGGCTTCGGCTTCGGCGATCTCGGTCTTGACGACGATCCAGTTCAGCACGCCCTGCTCGCCCGTCAGGGCGTGATAGCCGAAATAGGCAATCGCGACGGTCAGTAGTGCTGTCGTGGAAAAGCGCTTGATCGCGTCCAAACCCGTTCACCCTTGTTGAGACCGGCGCTCATACGCCGTGTTCTTCTGCAAGGGTGATTCAACACGATCACACTTTAGGAGTCGTGAATCCGGGATTCAGGACTGGGTAAGGGATTGGACTCAAATGGGGCGAAAACACCCCGTTTCGTCATCCCCGCGGGATGGCCGGCGAAGGCCGGACGCACGGCGGGGCGCTATGTGATTGCAGGCGTTTCGGTCCCTGACTTTCGCCCCGCCTGCGCGGGGCGTCCATCAGGGATGACAAAACTGAGTGACTAACTCGCGAGACCCGACGAGCCCGCATACATCCCGGTCTCGCCCAGCATGCTCTCGATTCGCAGGAGCTGGTTATACTTGGCGGTGCGGTCGGAGCGGGCCAACGAACCGGTCTTGATCTGTCCGCAATTGGTGGCGACAGCGAGATCGGCAATGGTGGCGTCTTCGGTCTCGCCGGAGCGGTGGCTCATCACCGCACCATAGCCCGAGCGCAGCGCCATATCGACGGCGTCCAGGGTCTCCGACAGCGTGCCGATCTGGTTGACCTTCACCAGGATGGCATTGGCGGCGCCGGTTTCGATGCCCTGGGCGAGGCGCTCGGGATTGGTCACGAAGAGATCATCGCCGACCAGCTGGCATTTCCCGTCCAGACGCTCGGTCAGGGCGCGCCAGCCGTCCCAGTCATCCTCGGCCATGCCGTCCTCGATCGAGACGATCGGGTATTTGCTGGCGAGCTTTTCGAGATATTGCGCAAAACCGGCCGCGTCATGGCTCTCGCCCGCGCCTTCCAGCACATACTGGCCGTCCTTGTAGAATTCGGTCGAGGCGACATCGAGGGCCAGGGCAACATCTTCGCCCGGCTTGTAGCCGGCCTTCTCGATGGCATCCATGATCACGTCGAGCGCCTGCTCGGCCGAGGTCAGGTGCGGGGCGAAACCGCCCTCATCGCCGACATTGGTATTCAGGCCATCCGCCTTCAGCCGCGCCTTGAGGGCGTGGAAAACCTCGGCGCCACAGCGCAGGGCTTCGGAAAAGCTCGGCAGGCCGACCGGCATGATCATGAATTCCTGGAAGTCGATCGGATTGTCGGCATGGGCCCCGCCATTGATGATATTCATCATTGGCGTCGGCAGGACACGGGCATTCATGCCGCCGATATAGCGATAGAGCGGCAGGCCCTGGACGTCGGCTGCGGCATGCGCGGTCGCCAGCGACACACCGAGCATCGCATTGGCGCCCAGGCGGGCCTTGTTGGCCGTGCCGTCGAGCTCGATCATCGCTTCGTCAATGCGGCGCTGATCCTCGGCATCCATGCCGGCGATCGCTTCAAAGATCTCGCCTTCGACCAGGTCGCAGGCTTTCTGCACGCCCTTGCCGCCATAGCGCTCATCGCCATCGCGCATTTCCACGGCCTCATGGGCGCCGGTCGAGGCTCCGGACGGGACGGCCGCGCGTCCGAAGGAACCGTCTTCCAGCAGCACGTCGACTTCCACGGTCGGATTGCCCCGGCTGTCGAGGATTTCGCGGGCGATGATGTCGGTGATGGCGGTCATGAGGGTCTCTTCAAGATAAAGGCGCGTTGGCCGCTTCATAACCAAGGCTGGCGGGGACGCAAGCCCGCGCATGCGGGCAAAACGCCGTGTTACCGCGAACACCCGAAATAAGTGCGGTTAATGCAGGTCGGATGCCTAGAACAGCCCCTCGACCTCGCCATCCGCATTGAGATGGATGTCCAGCGCCGCCGGTTTCCGCGGCAGGCCGGGCATGGTCATGATAGAGCCGCAGACGGCGACCACGAAACCGGCGCCGGCGGACAGCCGGACTTCGCGCACCGGCAGCTCATGGCCTTCCGGCGCCCCGATCAGGGCCGGGTCAGCGGAGAAGGAGTACTGGGTCTTGGCCATGCACACGGGCAGATGTCCGTATCCGGCCTCCTGCCAGCGCTCCAGCTGCAAGCGGGCCGATCGCTCGAAGGTGACCGCACCGGCGCGATAGATGGTGCGGGCTATCGTCTCGATCTTGTCGACGAGGGAGAGATCATCGCCATAGAGCGACGCAAACCGGCTGGTCCCGGCCTCCACGAGCTCACTGACGGCCTCGGCGAGCGCTTCGGTCCCCTTCCCGCCCTCGGCCCAGTGGCGCGCCAGCACGGCCTTCACGCCGCGCGCCTCGCAATAGGCCTGGACGGCAGCCACCTCGGCCTCGCTGTCCACGGTGAAGTGATTGATCGCCACCACGACAGGTACACCGAACTTGGCCAGGTTCTCGATATGACGGCCCAGATTGGCGCACCCGGCCTCGACCGCGGCGACATTCTCGGTGCCGAGCTGATCCTTGGCCACGCCACCATTCATCTTGAGCGCCCGGATTGTCGCCACCAGCACCGCCGCTGACGGCTCCAGCCCGCCCTTGCGGCATTTGATGTCGAAGAATTTCTCCGCGCCCAGATCAGCGCCGAAGCCAGCCTCGGTAACCACATAGTCAGCCAGGCGCAGGGCCGTGTCGGTCGCGACCAGCGTATTGCAGCCATGGGCGATATTGGCGAAGGGGCCGCCATGGATGAAGGTGGGCGTGTGTTCGAGCGTCTGGACGAGATTGGGCTGGAAAGCGTCTTTCAGGAGGACCGTCATGGCCCCGGCGGCACCGATATCGCCGGCCGTGACCCGGCTGCGGTCGGCGCGCTCACCGATCACGATACGGCTGAGGCGCTCTTCCAGGTCGGCGAGGTCGCGCGCCAGGCAGAGAATGGCCATGACTTCCGAGGCCACCGTGATGTCGAACCCGCCCTCGCGCGGCGTGCCATGGGCCGGACCGCCCAGCCCGGTGACCAGATTTCGCAGGGAGCGGTCATTCATGTCGATGACCCGCTTGAGGGCGATGCGGCGGGTGTCGATCTGTTGCTCATTGCCCCAATGGACATGATTGTCGATCAGCGCGGCGAGCAGATTGTGGGCCGAGGTGATGGCGTGGAAATCGCCAGTGAAATGGAGATTGATATCCTCCATCGGCACGACCTGGGCCTTGCCGCCACCGGCCGCCCCGCCCTTCATCCCGAAACACGGACCCAGCGAGGGCTCGCGCAGGCAGATGGCGACCTTCTTGCCAATCCGGGACAGGCCATCGCCCAGACCGACCGTCGTCGTGGTCTTGCCCTCACCGGCCGGGGTCGGGCTGATCGCGGTCACGAGGACCAGCTTGCCGCGCGGGCGGTCCTGAAGGGTCGCGATATACTCGCCCGAAACCTTGGCCTTGGAGCGGCCAAACGGGATGATCGCGTCGTCGGGAATGCCCAGCGAAGCGGCAATCTCGGCCATGGGCTTCAGGCTCGCCGCCCGGGCGATTTCGATGTCGCTGGTCATGTCATCCCCTGTGATTGCTGTTCAGGCAGTGTGGGGATGTTGAACACGCTTGCAAGCTGTCGAAGATTTCGCCCGGGACGTACGCTTTCAAAGCCATCGAGACAAAGAAAAACGCGCCGGGTGATGACCTGGCGCGTTTTCTTTTCAGACCTGTCGACCGGCGAACCGGTCAGCCGGAAACGACTCAGTCGTCTTTCGGCTCGAGGATCTGGCGACCGCGATACATGCCCGACTTCAGGTCGACATGATGCGGACGGCGCAGCTCGCCGCTGTCCTTGTCTTCGATGTAGACCGGGCTCGACAGGGCGTCGTGGGCCCGGCGCATGCCGCGTTTGCTCGGCGTCGTTTTTCTTTTAGGGACGGCCATTGAGCCTCTCCAGCGCTATGAATCAGTGGTCGGGCCAGCTTTCACCAACCGTTCGAGCCGCGCCGTATACAGGCTTAATTGACCCGTTGCAAGCATGGCGGGCGACCTCTTGCAGGCCGTCGCCACCTGATTGTCAGCCGCGCCCGGAAAAGCCGACCGATCCACCCATCGTGCTGCGAGAATGCTGACGGGTCGGATTGCCCTCAACCCGGATCGAGGCGCCCATGGATGCCGACGCATCCGCCGCTTCGCTCGCATGCACGGACAGGCTCGCCCCGGTAGACGCATCGGCTTCGACACGCTCACAAATGAGGCCGGCGGCGCGCAGGCTGGCGCCGGTCGAGGCGTCATATTCGACCTCACCGCAAACACCGCTCAGGCGCGCGCTGGCACCGGTGGAGATGTCGACATCGAGCACCGGCGTGTCGATGCCGCTGACCTCCGCACTGATACCACGGCCAAATTCCAACTCGCGCATGGCGGCGGGTATCGTCACCTGCACGACCACATCCAGGCTGTGGCGGCGCGAGAACCATCCGCTGTCCTGGTCGAGCTCGAGCTTGCTGCCATCGACCTCGGCTTCGATCTCAGCGAAATCATCGGCATCGCCGATCAGTTCGACCGACCAGGTATCGCCGGCAACCACGACCAGCTCATAGCCGCCATTCGCGTCAATGGAGTCAAAACCGCTCAACTCGCGGACTTCGCGATCCTGGGCGAGCCCGGGTGCAGCCAGACACAAGGCGGCCAATGAGGCGCCAGCCAGCTGGGTGAGACGATGTGTGCGCATGGAATTCTCCTGATCTGCCCCGCCTGACAAATAGCGGAATTTCTCCTTCGATGCGCGTGACAATCGGTTTAGATGCAAACGGGCACACACCAGTGCAGCGCGATGCGAGGGTCACAGCATGAAGACCGACGAGTTTCGGACCTGGTCACGACGCATCGCGGACTGGACGGCAGACTACCTGGCCGGCTTGCGCGACCGGCCGGTACGCGCCCGGGCGCAACCGGGCGAGGTCTTCGATGCCTTGCCCGCGACGCCGCCGGAGACGCCGGTGGAGATGACCGAGATCTTTGCCGATTTCGAACGCCTCGTCCCCGATGCCATGACGCATTGGCAGCATCCGCGCTTCTTTGCCTATTTCCCCGCAAATGCCGCGCCGGCCTCCATGCTGGCCGAACAGCTCGTCACCGCGATGGCGGCACAATGCATGCTCTGGCAGACCTCACCGGCGGCGACCGAGATGGAAACCCGCATGATCGACTGGCTGCGCCAGGCACTTGGCCTGCCGGAGGGCTGGCGCGGGGTGATCCAGGACAGTGCGTCTTCGGCGACCCTCTCCGCCGTCATGACGATGCGGGAGCGGGCACTGGACTGGCGCGGCATCCGGGCAGGCCTCAGCGGCGAACCCGCGCCACGCATCTATGCCTCGGCGCAAACGCATTCCTCGGTCGACAAGGCGTGCTGGGTCGCCGGGATCGGACAGGACAATCTGGTCAAGATTGCCACGACGGACGATTACGGCATGGATCCGGACGCCCTGCGGGCCGCGATCCAGGCCGACCGGGCAGCCGGGCACCTCCCCGCCGGTATCGTGATCTGTGTGGGTGGCACCTCCATTGGCGCCAGCGACCCGATTGCGGCCATAATCGAAGTTGCGCGCGAGGAAGGCCTCTACACCCATATCGATGCCGCCTGGGCCGGCTCTGCGATGATTTGCCCGGAATTGCGGCCCATCTGGGCCGGGGCCGAGCAGGCCGACTCAATCGTTTTCAATCCGCACAAATGGCTCGGCGCCCAGTTTGATTGTTCGGTGCAATTCCTGAAGGACCCGAGCGGCCAGCTCAAATCCCTCACCCTGCGTCCGGATTATCTCGAAACGCCGGGCATGGATGATGCCGTCAATTATTCCGAATGGACCATCCCGCTTGGCCGCCGCTTCCGGGCCCTCAAACTCTGGTTCCTGATCCGCGCCTACGGGCTGGAGGGCCTGCGCCAACGCATCCGCAACCACATCGCCTGGTCAAACGAGGCTTGTGAGGCTATCCGCGCCCTGCCCGGCCTCGAGATCGTCACCGAGCCCCGCTTCAGCCTGTTCAGCTTTGCTTGTGTGGCGGGCGATGAAGCGACCGCGGCCCTGCTGGAACGCATTA
>Ga0189274_100140_pt1 | contig 53425 bp, 36 predicted proteins | sample N5B1minimetaG_FD_130323 | JGI IMG/M metagenome (GOLD analysis project Ga0189274, IMG submission 130323) | Marine microbial communities from the Costa Rica Dome - N5 B1 mini metaG | ecosystem: Environmental > Aquatic > Marine > Oceanic > Photic zone | place: Costa Rica: the Eastern Pacific...
TCGCTGGAGCATCTTCAATTTTTGCAGGAGATAAACTTTTGACAACGCCAAATCCTGAATTCAATGAGGATAAAGCATTGTTCGATATTCTAGGTTTAACAACCAAAGAGCCTTTTCAGGACGGAGAACAACCTGAAACAAAGGTAGATGAGAAAGTTGAAGCAGCAAAGAAAGAAAGAGAAGAGAGAGAAGCACGTAAAGCGGCTAAAAAACAAGCTGACTTTCAACCTAGAAAAGTAACAGTAGAGTAATGTGAAAATAGCTGATAAACTGCGTGAGAAATTAGAAGCCCGTGCGAAAAATAATTCGCTGAGGTCTTTCATGTTGCGCGGCGATCAAGCAGATTTTTACTCTAATGACTACCTGGGAATTTCCCAATTATTTTTTGATGGAGAAGAGCCTTCAGGTTCAACCGGATCTAGACTAATTTCAGGACATTCAGAACTCACGTTAGAAGTAGAAACTGAACTGGCACAGTTTTTCAATCAAGAATCAGCATTGCTGTTCAACTCTGGATATGATGCTAATCTCGGATTCTTTTCGTCCGTGCCACAGAAAAATGATACCGTCATTTATGATTCCTTGATTCATGCATCCGTGCGTGACGGACTCAAAATGGGTTTTGCTAAGAATTTTTCGTTTCGTCATAATGATTTAGTTGATTTAAAATCCAAACTAGAAAGAACAAGCGGGGATGTGTATATTGCCGTTGAGTCCATTTATTCAATGGACGGAGACCAAGCTCCTCTTAAGGAACTAGCGGCGCTTTGTACTGATAGAAATTTGTATTTGGTTGTGGATGAAGCTCACTCTGCAGGATTGTATGGGGAGAAAGGAGTAGGACTGGTAACTCATCTAGGATTAGACAATCAAGTTTTTGCTAAACTAATCACCTTTGGAAAAGCATACGGATCGCACGGAGCCGCGTTTCTAGGAGCCGAAGAATTAAAAATTTATCTCACCAACTTCGCCAGACCACTTATTTACAGCACGGCACTTTCACCACATGCACAAAAGAGAATTATAGAGGCAGTAAGAACAGTTGCAGAGCTGACAGCCGAGCGTCATCAACTTCATAGAAATATTCAGTTATTCAGAACTGGAATAGATAGCCGATTTCAAATGACAAAGAGCGATTCTCCTATTCAAACCATATTGATTCCAGGAAATGAGGCTGCAAAGAAACTGGCTGATCATATTCAGAATAATGGTTTTGCTGTAAAAGCCATCTTATCACCTACGGTGGCGGCAGGAGCTGAACGAATCAGGTTTTGCATACACTCCTTTAATACAGAAAGAGAAATTCACCAACTAACCAGATGTATCAATGAATCGTAGAATATTTGTAACTGGAATTGGAACTGAAATAGGTAAAACGTTTTGTTCAGCAATTGTTGTTGAAGCGCTCAAAGCTGACTATTGGAAGCCAGTTCAAGCAGGTGAATTGGATGATTTAGATTCACTTTGGGTACGAGATTTTATCTCTAACTCGACTTCTGTGTTTCACAAAGAGCGGTATTTACTTTCTGAGCCAATGTCACCACATGCGGCTGCCAGAATTGACGGAATTTCAATTCAATTAGACGATTTTAAAATTCCGAGTACACAAAATAATTTGGTGATTGAAGGAGCGGGGGGATTAATGGTTCCTTTAAATGATACAGGTGATATGGTCGTTGACTTAATTGAAAAGGTAGCAGATGAGGTCATTTTAGTATCCATGAATTATTTGGGTTCAATCAATCACACCTTGCTTTCTGTTGAGCTTTTAAAATCAAGAGGATTAAAGATTACGGGAATATTATTTAACGGGGAATCCAATCTCGAAACAGAAGAAATTATTTTAAAAACTACTGGATTAAAGTGTTTAGGTAAAATTCCTATGGCTGATTCTGATATTAAAGAATTCGTCAAAGAACAGGCGCAAATGATCGCCCCAAATCTTTAGTCTACTCAGTTCTTTCTCACAACACCATTTGAATGTCGAAAGTCTTACCATTAAAGTTGAAAGAATCGTTTTGTTGGCATTCTTTCATAGCTTGAGCTAATGGGCTTGCCAGAGAAATGGCAAAAATGATCTTGTCTTCAAATTCAATTTTTCCCAAACTCAAACCCAGGTAGTAAAACATGTTATTTGCTTTCACCAAGGTTCCCAAACCAACTTTTTCATGAGCTGATTGTGTTGACATTTGCAAGAAAACTTGCTTTAATTTTTCAGCTTCAATTAATTGTTTTGCTATTTTTTCAACTTCTAAATGTGCCATGGCTCGAGCAGTATCATGCTTATCACCAGCCGTTGATTTGGTTTCAGAATTAGCTGATCCCTGAGCATTATTCGCGGCTTGTTGTAACTGCTGTATTTTATCTTCTAACAGCTTGCCACAATACTGGTACAGTCCTTTTTTGAATTCAATATTCATCCTTTCAAATATAAGCAGAGTAATATTTTCCTAGTTGATTCGTCTAACAAATTACATCTATGTTTAAACATTTAAAGTATTGGGTGGTTATTACTAACAGATAATACTAAATTTGCAGCAGACAATGAAAGATACATTAATTAAAGATATTGCCGAGATGGATATAGAGCATGTAGGAGACATGCACTTATTTTCGTCTACTGATACACCTATGCGAAAAGATGCATTTGAAAAGTCAGACGAAGAGAAGATGCAGATTATAGAAGAAAAGTTTGCTGAAATTATGCATGCACTCGGACTTGATTTAACAGATGATAGTCTGAAAGGCACACCTAAGCGTGTAGCTAAAATGTATGTAAAAGAAATTTTTGGAGGCTTGAATCCTGAAGCAGCTCCTAAAAACTCAAACTTTGAGAATAAATACAACTACACAGAAATGTTGGTTGAGAAAGACATCACGGTATATTCTACCTGTGAGCACCATTTCTTGCCAATTGTTGGAAAAGCACATGTTGCTTACTTCTCAAATGGTAACGTGATTGGTTTGTCAAAAATGAACCGAATTGTAGATTACTACGCAAAGCGTCCACAAGTTCAAGAGAGAATGACAATTCAAGTTGTAAAACATTTACAAAAGTTTTTAGGAACAGAGGATGTGGCTTGTGTTATTGACGCGAAGCATTTGTGTGTGAACTCAAGAGGAATTAGAGATATTCAAAGTTCAACTGTAACTGGTGAGTTTGGTGGTAAATTCCAAGATCCACAAGTTAAGCAAGAATTTTTGAATTACATTTCAATGAAGTTAGATTAAGAAACATGAATTTATGAAAGGCCCGTCAATCTGATGGGCCTTTTTTTTGCGCAATGGATTTATTCAACGATTCAAATAACCTATTACCCTATGATGGGGAAGCGATCTATCTAGGGCGTATATTGGATGCTAAGGAAGCGAACGATTACTTTGATCGTCTTCTAAATACGATTCATTGGGAGAACGATCAAGCCAATATATTTGGCAAAATCATTGTGACCAAACGAAAAGTTGCGTGGTATGGAGATAAACCATTTAGCTATACTTATTCCAAGATCACTAAAACAGCTCATCCCTGGTCAGAAGAATTGTTAGCACTCAAGAAGAGGGTAGAGCAAGAAGCCGGATGCACCTTTAATTCTTGTTTGCTCAATCTATACCATACTGGAGAAGAAGGCATGGCATGGCATTCAGATGCTGAAAAGGATTTACAAAAACACGGTACCATTGCATCTCTAAGTCTTGGGGCACAGCGCAAATTTGCATTTAAACACAAAGAGTCACAATTGAGAAAAGATGTTTTCTTAGAGCATGGTAGCTTACTCTTAATGAAGGGAAGTATCCAAGACAATTGGCTGCACCGTTTACCACCGACAAAAAAAGTTCAACATCCGCGAATAAATCTCACTTTTCGAACAATCACAACTATTTGAGCAAGGTAACATGCCCCATGTGCTCATGTTGTTTGTCTGACATACTTTCTTTAAATATCACTCGCCAAGTGTAAACTCCGTCTTGTACTAATTCACCAAATTCGCCATAGGTGCCAGGCCAACCTTTTGAGGCATCATAAGATTCAAAAATTAATTCTCCCCAGCGATTAAAAATCATAAGATGAAAATCATAAGGGTCATAGCCTGAAACAAAGATGGGTTGAAATGTCTCATTGAACTGATCGGCATCCGGTGTGAATGCATTTGGTATATAGAAAACAAGGACATCATTAATGGTAACCGTCTGAGAAGTCGAATCAACACATCCAAAATTATTCTCCGCCCAAAGTGTGATGGTATAAGATTGATTTGGAGATGATGGGAATTCATGAGTTGGATGTTCTTCATGAGATGATGGACTAATATCTCCAAAATCCCATTCATAGAATGCACCGCCATATGAAGTGTTGGTGAAATTAACTGTACTATTTTGAACGTCAAGCCCTTCGCCATCAAAATAGAATGAAGCTTCAGGTACATCCTCAATACTCACAGATGTAATGACAATACTGTCGCAACCTTCGCTGCTGGTAAATATTGATTGGTGTTGTGACGGATGATACAAGTCATATTCAATGGAGCCATCAGGATAAGTGACATCTTCTCCTGGACAGATAGAAATACTATGATCTAAATAATAGTTTTCTGCTGCATGAACTGTCGTTTCTACCAAACTATCACATCCTAGTGTACTCGATAAATGAGAAGTGTGAGTCATGTCAGAATAAATGGTTTGAATACTGCCATCAGGGAAAGTATACGACTCTCCCTCACAACGGACGGCAGATTCATGAGTCGTAGTTGATGCTATTACATGTACCTGAGTAGTTATCGTACTGTCGCATCCTGAGTTAGTCAAGAGTTGTGATACATGAATCGTATTATCGAATATTGTCTCAGTTGTACCATCAGCATATGTAACGCTCTCACCTTCACAGACCGTAATATTTTCATTAATCGCATAAATTGGTAAAACCGAAATGTAGGTTGTAATTAAACTGTCACATCCCATTTGAGATACAAAAGTGGAGGTGTGTGATTCATCTATGATTATTGCGTTTGAGGTAGTGCCATCTGGATAGGTATAGTCGGTTTGAGGACAAATTGAAACATATTCATCAACCAAAATGGAGGTAGTAATTACAATATTCGTTGTAATGATTGAATCACAACCTGAAGTGGTTAAGAGAGTTGATGTATGTGATTGATTTGAGGTGATATTATTGACAGTTGTGCCATCTGGGAAAGTATAGTTTGATCCACTGCAAAGTTGCACGTCTCCGGTAATTGCGTAGTTAGCAAGAACAAACAAAGTTTGAATTTGACTGTCTGGGCATCCTCCTTGTGTGGTATATTCAATTCCGTAGCTGGTATTGGCCACTTCATTTGTAATCTCACCAGTTTGAGGGTTAATATTTTCCCCATTCGCAGGAGTTGGATTAAAGCTGAAAATACCACCTGTTGTACCGTTTATGTTGGCTTGATTAGGGGTATCCAAACAGAAGTCATTAAGTGTGAAACTAGCATCATCTTCTTGAAGCTCATTCACATTTGCTGATCCAGAAACAGAACCATCACATGCTGAATTATCTGAAATAGAAATGAGGTCGTAATCTCCATCTGTAGTTGCTTGCATAATGAACGGATTTTGAGTTACTCCACTTACCGAAGGCTGTATGTTACCATCAATGGCATACTCTAAGTCCCAAGTTCCAGAACCTGTCATATCAATTTGGATAGCAACTGAATCACCAGAACAAATAGAGCCCCCTCCGCTCATGAGTCCAGTCGGACCTTGATTTCCGTCTGCGACAATTATTGTGGTGTCATTAAAACAGTTTCCATCTGCCACATCTGTGGCAGTAATGGTATAGGTGCCGGCAGAAAGATTTGTGAGATCTTCTGTAGTCTGTCCATTCGACCACAGTAAATTGTAGGTACTCGAAGCATTCACGGTTAAATCAATAGCGCCGTTTTGCAGACCTTGACAACTCACATCATTGACAGTTGCAGAGAAGGTTGGAGGTACACAGGGGTTGTCGCAATAGTCAACAATTGTAATTGTCTCTTGAGCAGTAGCACAACCAGGAATCCCGTTATCAGCAGTCAGAGTGTAGGTAGTGGTTCCGGTGGGGCAAGCTGTCGGAGTCAGTGAATTAACATCACTAATGGTGGCGGCAGGACTCCAAATGGTGTTCACATTTTGTGTAATCGGGGGATCATTAAATGTGATAGACCAACCGCTCAAGGTACCAACACCAGCAGTCAAACCTGGCGAAGAAAATTCTAAGGTCCAAACACCATTTGGGTCACAGCCATTTAAATTAGAAAAAGGTTCAGAAGGATCCCAGGGACCTCCGTTCGGGAAAGTACCTCCAAGTGCTGTTCCTCCTACAGGCACAAAAGTGGTACTGTTATAATTGCCTGTCGCCACTCCTGAAGGCGCGAGTATAATTGATCCGCATCCATTTGGTGCGATTAGCGTCACTGTGAAATTGCTGGCATCCAAATTACACATTCCTCCGAAAGGTACAGTTCCTCCATTACAAGGACATCCGCCCAGGTTAGAACAAAATTGTGTGCCGGAAAAATTGAAGCCGTTAATCACCACATTTTCAATTAATCCATCATAAATTGAATTGGTATTAATTCCTTGAACATTTACATTCAAAGCTGCATTACCAGAGGCGACAACAGAGAATTCATTGTTTTCATAAGTTTCAATTCCTCCCGCATCCAGAACTATGTCAGCGGTTGCAACTAGATCAGTACACTCACCGTTCTGACTACAAATGGTGTCGGGGTCAGCAGTTAAGATGATGTCATAAACAGGATCTATCACAACAATGGTAATATCTGAAGTACATACGTCTCCTTGTCCGGTTGTAATTTGAGCGGTGTAAGTAGTTGTACTTGTTGGACATACATCAGTTGGATTCACTCCACCAGGGTTACCCAAACCATAGCTGTATCCGTCATGCAACCACACTACTTCTGAATTGATATCATTTTGAAAGATTTGAACATTATCAATACCCCAGTGATCATAATCTGCTCCAGAGTCTGCGGTTTGATTCCATCTAATTATTGTACTGGATGTTATAGCTGCAAGAGGTAATTCAAAGCACCAATTATTCCAGTTTGTCAACTGTGGATCATTTCCGCCATTTGGATCAAAATAATGTATCTCCACCCAAGTATTCCCGCCATCAATTGAGTATTCTAGAAAGACTCCTTCGTCAGGTTCGTCAGGGCCTTCACAGGGTGCAGGATCTCCTTGTGCCGCGAACAATAGATCAAAACAAATTGTAACACCTGCTGTTGCAGCAGAAAGGTCATAGGGTTCTGATACAAGTGTTCTAGGTACTGAGGTATTATTGTCCATCCAGGCATGCGGAGTTCCATCTACTCCTCCGGGAGAACATGGATTGTTGAAATTTACTGCTCCAGGGGTGGCATCCCATCCAGGACCAAATCCACCTGTGTTGAAGTCTTCATCAAGAACAACCTGACCGGTGCTTGATCCGAAAGCAGATAAAGAGGTACATTGACCGCAGAAAAGTTCTGCTGAATTAGAGCTGGTGTTAATTTCGCATTGTGCAGCGGTCAAAAACCACCAAAACACGAATGCCACTGTAACTAAATTTTTCACGGCTAAATTTTTTCAATTTGAATATTAACTAATGTTAGAGCTGTGAGTTTTTTTGAACTACCCCCTGATTTAAATGAATGAAAAACTCTAAGTCCGTCTGTATTTTCTATACTAGAACCTGCAACCATACTTTTAGCTGGTATTTGGACTGAGTTTGTGTTTTCAGGAGAGTTTTGATTGAGGCACTGACCGTTGTAATATGCCAGCTTGTTATACGTAAGTAGTAAGTTTTCTGTTGTTTTATTAAGGATGGAAATAATTCCGTAAACCTTTGTTGGGGTTTCTTCTAAATGAAGAGTAATGATCAATTGATTGTTTTCAAATAAGAGAGAATTTAACTCATTTTCCTTCTTAACAGTTTGTTGTAAATGTGGTTGAAGGGCAATGCCAGAGAGGGATATGACAGAGAGAGATAAGAGCAGCGCGATAAGCTTAAAAGGATTAGTTTTCATGGTAAACTATTTTGGGTAAGCTTCATTATTTGAACAATGAAACGAATAGTTCAAAAGTAAAATAAAAGCCTCGTTGATTATTTGAACAATGTGTTCAATGGTTCAAAAATATGGATGAACGGCAAAACAATATCTTGCAGAAAGCGTTGTTAATCAGATTGTTAGGTCTTGGTTAGATGTCCGGCACTCCTGTTCTAAAACGATTGTGCACCCCTTTTACGGATTCTTTTCCCAGCTGTCTTAATCGAGTTTTGACTTGGATTGAATGATATGTTCCACTACTGATGGATCAAGTAAAGTGGATGTGTCGCCTAGCTGGTCATGCTTATTCTCGGCAATTTTCCTCAAAATCCTTCGCATGATTTTTCCAGATCGTGTTTTAGGTAGCCCATTTACAAAGAGAATTTTGTCAGCTTTAGCAATTGGCCCAATTAACTTTGTGATTTCAAGATTAATGGCTTCACGTAAAGTGTCATCTTGCCCGGCACCTTCTTCGCAGATTACATAGGCATATATCCCTTGACCTTTAATCTCGTGCGGGTATCCGACAACGGCAGATTCAATAACGTGTTGTTGCTCATTGATGGCGTTTTCTACTTCGGCGGTTCCAATTCGGTGTCCCGATACGTTGATGACATCATCTACACGTCCTATGATTCGATACAAACCATTTTCATCTCGTTTTGCACCATCTCCAGTAAAATAATGACCTTGAAAAGCTGAGAAATAGACCTCTTTGCATCTTTGATGATCGCCCCATGTTGTTCTGATCATGGAAGGCCAGGGGTGTTTAATGGCCAATAATCCTTCTTGATTATTTTCAGTGATTTCTTGACCCTCAGATGTAAGTAAACAAGCCTGAATCCCAGGTAGGGGAAGTCCGGCAAAAGTCGGTTTGTGTTCACCAATGCTACCCAAATTCGAAATCATGATGCCTCCTGTTTCTGTTTGCCACCATGTGTCAACCAAGGCAGCTTGTCGTTTTCCTATTTTGTCGTAATACCATTCCCAGGCTTCTGCATTGATTGGTTCGCCTACTGATCCAATCACTTTTAAAGATGACATGGTATATTTTTCAGGTAAGTTTTCACCACAAGCCATTAGTGCTCTGATAGCAGTAGGAGCAGTATAAAACTGATTGACATTATACTTTTCAATGACTTGCCAGAATCGCTCGGCATCAGGATAGGTGGGAACTCCTTCAAACATCAGACAGCTTGCGCCAGCTAATAATGGTCCGTATACAATGTAGGAGTGTCCTGTAATCCATCCGACATCAGCAGTGCACCAAAAAACATCATCACCACCGTATTGGAAGACATTACGAAAGCTATAATCTGCATAAACCATATATCCCCCACAACTGTGTACAACCCCTTTTGGTTTTCCTGTTGAACCTGAGGTATACAAGATAAACAACTCGTCCTCTGCATCCATTTCACAAGGTTCAAACTCAGCGCTTACTTGACTTACGATTTCATGGTACCATACGTCTTTGTCGTTTTTTAGTACATCATCTCCTGTATGTTTGATGGTCAATATTGTTTCAATGCAAGGACATTGTTTGGCACTTTCTTCTACGATATTCTTCAGGAGCAATTTTTTTTCTCCACGAACCAGCCCATCTGAAGTGATAATCATTTTTGCACTAGCATCATTCACTCTATCTGCTAATGCCTGTGCTGAAAATCCTGCGAATACAACTGAATGGATGGCACCAACACGAGCGCATGCCAGCATAGCGAAGGCAGCTTCAGGAATCATTGGTAAATAAATACACACACGATCACCTTTTCTTACCCCACATTTGTGCAATACATTAGAGAATTTATTGACTTCTTCATGCAATTGTTTGTAGGTGTATGATTTGCTTTGATCGCTAGGGTTGTTAGGTTCCCAAATGATTGCAGTTTTGTCAGGATGTATTTTTAAATGACGATCAATACAGTTCTCTGTAATGTTCAACTTTCCTCCTTTAAACCATTCAATTTTAGGTGTTAGCATGTCGTTGTGCAGAACAGTATCCCATTGTTTCTTCCAGTTAAATTCCTTGGCTATTGATTCCCAGTACTTTTCAGGATTCTGGACGGCCAAATCTGACATTTCATGGTAGTGTTCTAGTGAGCTAATCTGATAAAAAGGTCGGTTCATCTAATGAGTTGTTAGTTGTTTCTTTAAGTTAATCATTTCTCCTAATTTTGGGGTACTCAAAAAAACTAATATGAAAAAATTCATCTATCTTTTTCCTGCACTGGCTTTGTTGTCATGTGGATCAGAATCTACCGAAGAAAACCCAGAACATCTTGCAACGGATACACTTGCTTCTGTTCAAGAAACTGAAGAAGAGATGATCATTGATATTAGCTTGAATAAAATACTCGAAATTCCTTCGGCTTGCAAGGTAGAAGGAGATTTGGTAGATGCCTATTCATGGAAAGACCTGAATGGAACAAATTATTTCATCCGTACTTTAGGTAAAGTTGAAGAAGGAGGAGATTTAGAAGGATTACCTACTCAATCACAATACTTGTATGCGTATCATTACACAGAAAATGCTAAAGGTGAGTTCCAATTGGTAGAAGATATTGTGGATTTTGTGAAGGATTGTGAATTTGATATTATTCTGGGCCATGAGCTTGATGCCATTAGTTTGACAGACCTTGACAGTAATCAAGTTGGTGAAATTGCATTTATTTATAGAACATCTTGCACCTCAGATGTCAGCCCATCAACACAGAAGCTAATCTTGTTAGAAAATGGAACGAAGTATGCTCTCAGAGGATCAACAGAAGTAATGGGTATGGGAGGAGAGTTTGAACCAGATCAAGCTTTTGATTCAGCACCTGACGGATTTCAGGCGCATGCAGAATCAATGTGGAAAGACCACATTGTTGAATTTGACTTCGAATTATAAGTTATTCTACATCAAATTCTTCAATGGCTTCATCATCAATAATTGATGATGATCCACTTGTGTCTCCGATTCCGTAAGCAGATTTGTCGTTTGATAATAAGATGATTGTCAATACGATATCAAATACGAATCCGATCACTACGTAAACCATCATTCCCATAATCATTATAGAGTGGGTGTTCATTCCCATCCAGATGACATTTACTAGATTGTAAACAAGAAATCCGATTAGTGCATATTTGGCAAAGTCGTAATTCTTTGGTTCGGCTTTCAGTAATTTGACACCTCCGATAATATAAATAACGCATCCAATTAATCCAAGCAACCCTAATATCATCATGATATTTCCTTGAGTTTGGGTCATTCCAAACATTTGATCGAACATTCTTAAACCAGGATTATTTGAATTAGGAAGATGTTCTAGATTGTTAAAGACCTCTCCTTGAATATTCGCAAAAGTTCGTAAAATGATTTTATAGATCTGAATGAAAACGCCGAGTCCTCCTAAGACAATCATAATAATACCGACAGTTTTACCCCAAGTTGGTGCTTTTCTCATAAGTTTTGTTTTGCGTAAAGATGTAAAAAAAAAGCCTTCTAATAAAGAAGGCTTTTTAGTTTTATTTGAGAATAACTTTCTCGTTCTGATAATTTGAATCTTGGAAGATGTGAAGTAGATACATTCCCCTTTCGAAGTTTTCTAAATTGAGCTGAACTTCGTCTGTTGCAAATCCCTTCAAGATCAATCTTCCTCTAACATCTGTTAAATGATATTCAAACTCTCCATTTAAATAAACATTCAGTTGTGTTGATGTTGGGTTTGGATAAACTTGATAATTAAAATCGGCAGATTCGATTCCAACAGTAGACAAGACTGTGAATGTTTCAGAAACACTACACCCGTTCATATCCGTTACGGTTACGGTGTAATCACCTGCTGCGATATCAATTAAATCTTCAGTTGTTGCTCCGTTATCCCAGTTGATATTGGCGATTGAACCAGATCCCCCTGAAATTGTAATGTCGATTGCTCCGTTGGTTGTGCCGTCATCATTTGTTACAATTCCTGAAATAACAGGACTTGAGTTCACGGTTACATCAATTTGATCTTGAGCAGTACATCCACCTAAGTCTGCAGTGACTGTGTAAGTTACAGTGCCAATGTTTTGAGTGAATGCCAGCCCATCAGTTACGCCATTATCCCATGAGATAGTCGCGTTATCAGGATTTCCAGCGGTTAGAATAACTTGCTGGCCTTCGCATCTTTCAAAGTCGACACCGGCATCTACTGAAGGTGTGATATTGGCGTTAACATTTACTTGGTCAGAATTAATGCAGCCATTTAAATTAACGGTCACTGTATATGTCGTTGAGCCCAGCGCAGGAGTAAATGCAAGGCCATCAGTTATTCCATTATCCCAACTTAAACTTCCATTGTCAGGATTAGACGCGATCAAGGTCACAGTTTGACCATCACAAACTGATTGATCTGAACCTGCATCAACAGCCGGAGTAGGGTTGACAGTCACCGTCATTTGATCACTTCCTGTGCAACCATTTGAGGCAGTACCAATTACTGTGTAAGTTGTGGTTGAAGCAGGAGTAAAAGAGGTTCCATTCGTTGCTCCATTATCCCAGCTATAAGATTGTGCACCCGAACCACTTAAAGTAATAGATTGTCCATCACAAATAGTTTGATCTGTTCCAGCTGAAACTGAGGGGTTACCGTTTACAGTCACTGTTACTTGATCTGAATTAACACATCCATTTAGGTCTGTGCCATTTACAGTATATGTGGTAGTAACAGAAGGATTGAATGCAACACCGTTTGAAACACCATTATTCCAGTTATAGGTATTTGCCCCTGATCCATTCAAAGTGACAGCTTCTCCCTCGCAAATTACTTGGTCTGATCCGGCTGAAACTGAAGGTAAAGTATTTACATTGATTGTTAATTGATCAGAGTCTTGACATCCATTAACGTCTGTTCCTGTTACGGTATAAGTTTGCGTAGCTGTTGGGTTGAAGCTAACCCCATTAGTTATTCCGCCAGTCCAGCTGTATGAAGTTGCTCCTGAAGCAGAAACTGTTACCGGTGATCCTTGACAAATAGTTTGATTAGCCCCAGCATCTACCGTTGGGGTATCATACCATGTCACAGGTGTTCCACTAGCAATTGATACACAAGCATCAGCCATGTCTACATTTCCGGAACCATCATTAGTTCCAACCACTGCAGAGATGTAATAAGTTGTGCCATAAGTCATACCACCATTAAATGAGAAGGTTGGTGCAGTGCTGGTCGCAATTACAGTTCCTAAAGAAGAACCAGATGCTGTATGCAGGTAGAATTCCATCACATCATCTCCGTCTAGTACTTCGTTACTATTATGTGTTGCAGTTTGAGCTCCGTTTCCGCAAAGGGTGAGGGCAGGTGAAGTTTGCATTGTTCCGGAGTTAGTTGTGCAAGAACAATTTTGTACACCAGAAATGATCGGAGCTGAACAACCATTGTTGTCAGTTACGGTAATGTTGTAGGATACACCTGATGTAATATTATTAGAAGTGTATGTACTTCCTGTAAAAGATCCACTGACTCCTGTTACCGTATAAGGACTTGTACCTCCTGATACATTAAATGAAACCGTGTATGCTGTATTTGTTCCATTACAAGTTTCTGTTAAACCGGATGTAGTTGGTGCAGCGTTTACCACAACAGTCACTGCATCTGTATTTTGGCAACCATTTCCATCAGTACCAGTTACGGTGTAAGTATTTGTAGTAGCTGGTGAGAATGAAACACCATTTGTGACTCCATTATCCCAGCTGTATGATGTCGCTCCAGAACCATTTAAAGTAATTGAGCTTCCAGCACAAATACTTTGATTTGTCCCGGCTGATACTGTTGGTAATGAATAGACAGTCACAGTCACTTGATCTGAATTTTGACATCCATTGGCATCAGTTCCAGTCACCGTATAGGTATCAGTTGTTGCCGGAGAAAAAGAAGCTCCGTTTGTTACTCCGTTATCCCAGCTATAACTCACGGCTCCAGATCCATTCAAAATCACTGATCCTCCAGGACAAATTCCCTGGTCTGATCCAGCAGAAACTGAAGGTAGTCCATTTACATTTACAGTGACTTGGTCAGTATTTTGACATCCGTTTGCATCTGTACCAGTTACTGTATAAGTGGTCGTTGAAGTAGCTGAGAATGCTACACCATCAGTCACTCCATTATCCCAAGAAAATGAAGAAGCACCTGAACCATTTAGAGTAACTGAAGCTCCTGAGCATACAGTTTGATCAGTTCCGGCGTTGACTGTAGGTAATGAATTAACAGTAACAATGACTTGATCTGTGTTTTGACAACCATTGGCATCAGTTCCAGTAACAGTATAAGTTGTGGTAGCGGACGGTGTGAAAGCTACTCCATTTGTTACTCCATTGTCCCATGAGTAAGAAACAGCACCTGTACCATTTAATGTTGCTTGATTTCCTGTACATACATCTTGATCTGTACCTGCCCCAACAGTTGGTAAATCATACCATGTAACTGGTGTTCCGGCAGCTACCGAGAGACACAGGTCTGCCTGATCTACTGAGCCAGCTACATCATCTCCGGTAATAGCTGAGATATAATAAGTTGTTCCGTATGTCATTCCACCTAAGAATCCAAATGTAGGAGTTGAGTTGGTAGAGATGACGGTACCAAGTGATGTTCCTCCATTTGTATGCAATACGTACTCTATGGCGTCTCCAGTGTCTAAGGTTTCATCATTATTGTGAGTTGCTGTTACATTTCCTGTTCCGCAAATTGTTTGTGCGGTGGTATTCATAGTTCCGGCATCATTAGTACAAGGAGAGGTAATACAGAAGTTTTGCGTTTCTGAATTCCCGAAGTTAACAGCTAACATACTGGCCAAATTGGTTCCGGAAACTGTTTCATCTATCGAATAAGATCCATCAATGGCACATCCTGCAGCTGATCCTTCGAGACCGTCTCCCCAATCATCATAGATTGTGAAGTCATAGCATCCGTCAGCTAAACACCAGTTTTCAGTTATCGTTAATTGATTTCCATAAGATCCAGGGTCTGTTGCCGCAGCAGCCTGAGCTCCTCCAGGTGGAATTCCAGAAGTGTTTCCCCCAGTGTAAATTACTGTTGGATTAGCATCTTCTAATTCCCAGTAAGTTTCGTATCCCCAGCAATCTGTATTCAATGTTAAGGTTACCTCAGTTCCAGTTGAAAGTGAGAAGTTAGTATTTGTTATGTCATTTGCTGGAGTTCCGTCTGCGTTACCGTTGGGTAATGAAGTACTTGCAGTAAAAGTATGGGCTCCAGTTGTGGTACTCATTGTGGGTAGGGTAACATCAACCGTTGCTCCTGTTGCTAAAGAACCTGTCCATGAATAGGTAGATGGCGTGTTTGCATCAATATAATAAGAGATGGTAACTGAAGTTAGGGTAGAAGATCCAAAATTTTGCAAAGTGACCACTGGGTCAAATGAAGTAACATTACAATAGTCTCCATTTGGGTTGGATACAGCAGAGATTCCTGCATCATCAGCTACTGGTGGGGTGCAAGCAGTTGAGCTGGCCAACTCCATTCTTCTGGGGCATACAGACATGACAGTTTGAATTCTTGTTTTCTGATCATTGGTGAAAATGTTCATGCAGTCATCATCTGTGTAGTCCATGTAGTTTTCAATCATATCAGTGGTTCCGCAAGATGTGTGCCCTCCTGGACATCCGTAATTGGCTGCGTCTGAAGTAGGGGTGTCTGCACAAAAATCATCAACTGTACATCCACCATCTCCCCAAATATGTCTTAATCCTAACCAGTGACCAACTTCATGGGTCATGGTTCTTCCTTTATCATATGGAGCGGCGTAAGTTCCTGCAGGATAAATGTCAGAAGATCCGAAAGAGCTAAATGAGCCAACCACACCGTCAGTGTTAGCTGCGCCATTGTTAGCTCCCAATCCAGATAATCCAGAATTGTTTGGGAATTGAGCATATCCTAAAGTTCCTGCATCTGCTCCCCCAAATCTCACAGACCACATGTTGCAATATTGAGTAGGATCCCATTGTGTGACTGGTTTCACGTTTGTTTCAACACCATTCATTGTAAATGATGCCGTACCTAGGTTTACACGATTAATACCGTTTGTTGGATTTCCCGAAGGATCAACCACGGCCATACAGAATTCAATTTCTGTATCTGCCCCATCAGGGTGTGAGTTGAAACCAGGAGTTCCGGATAATCTTCTAAAGTCTTGATTCAGTACATCAATTTGTGACAAGATTTGTGCATCTGTTATGTTTTCACCAGTTCCAATGGCATCTCCATTATGAATGACATGAACAACTACCGGAATTGTGATTACTGCACTTTTTGGATTTCCATTAGGATATTGGTCTTTATACTCTTTGATTTTTTGTTGAATGAAGGCTTCATTCATTTGCCAAGTTCCCATTTCTGGATGCTTGGTTCTGAGTAATGAGTCGTTCTCCATACTGGCACATCTGATAATGCCATTGTGCCGTTCAGAGGCATGCGAGATTTCAGAATGATTTTGATTTTTTTGGGCAAATGTTGAGCACGCCAACATTAGGCACCCCAATAGTAAGGTGTTTTTTTTCATGGTTTTAATAGCTGTTTTGAAATTACACTTTTGAGGTTGTGTAATTTTAAACAAAAGTAGGATTAAAGAATTCAATTCTACACATTCTTCAAAAAGAATATCAACCGTTTATCCACAATTAAAAAATACGGCAACTGAGAATTGCTGTATCATCAACATACTTTCGGTTTCCTCTCCATTCGTCTAATTTAGAGAAGATAATTTCGTTGAGGTCTTCCATAGAAAGCGGGTAGAAGTTTTGAGCGATTTTTGTAAGTCTTTCTGTTTCAAATTGCTCATCAGAGGGATTTTCTAGCTCGACTACGCCATCAGTGTAAAGGAGCAAAGTTGAGTTAGACTCAATTTTGAGGTCACCTTTTTCTAGGCTTGGTAATTCGGGAAGCATTCCTAATCCAACACAACCTTTATTCAAAAACTGAGAAGACCTGCCTCTAATTAGAATTGGCCAGTTATGACCGGCATTCACATATTTTAAGTGACGTGTTTTCGAATTGTACTCTGCTATAAAAAAGGTGATAAATTTCTCGCCTTTGGCGTTGGCAAACACCTTGCGATTCAATTCTTCAACTAAGCGCTCTAAATCAAAGCGTTGATAGGTGTACAGTGTTCGCACGGTTGCTTGGAAGTTTGCCATCAGCATTGCAGCTGAAATTCCTTTTCCAGAAACATCTGCTATACAGATTATAAATTCATCTTCGCTAAGTTGGATGTAATCGTAGTAATCACCAGATACTTGACTGTGCGAAAGATACTTAGCTGAAATGTCGATTTTTTTATTGGTAGGTAATTCATCCGGAAATAAAAGTCGTTGCATTTCAGAAGCGATCTCCAATTCTTTTTTGACGGCTTCTTGTTTAATTGATTCTTTGGCTAACCTTTTATTTTCAATGGCAACGACAATAACGTTGGTGATGATTTGAATAAAGTTGAGGTTGATAAAAGACCTCCTATCTTGAGAAAGCAATTGATCTTTTATTCCTCCTAGCACTAAAAATGCAAGGGGTTGATCCTTGTGGTGGACCGGAATGACTACATCAAATTTGTCGAGTGATTTTTTATAGGAAGATTCGATCACAGTTATATCTGTAAACTTCATGAAATCTTCTTCAACGTCAATATCCTTTACTTTTCCTTTAATTCCCATTTTATCCAATACATGCCAATTTTTTTGATGATTGAATAGAATGAATTTTCGAATCCCTAGCTGTTCGGATAAGATGTAGTTATAGATATTCAGAATATCATTAACCGATTTGTTAGAGTTGATGGCGTTGGTAATTTCTAACAACGAATTAATTTTAAAGTCTTTTGACTTTAACCGATTTTCTAACTCTATTAATGCCTCTTCTGAAACGTAACTCATAGGTTTTCAATTATTGAAGGAAGTTTTCTAAGAGCTGCCATTTCTTTAAGTGCTGTTCTTGCCTCAGTGGCTGGCGATCCGAAGTATACTTTACCGCTTGGTAAACTGCGTGATACTCCTGATTGCGCTTGAACTACAACACCTTCACCTATGGTTACATCTGAAGTGATACCGACTTGCCCCCAAAGGGTGACATTGTCTTCGATTACGACACATCCTGCCACACCAACATTTGCAGCGAACAAACAATTTTTGCCTACTACGGTGTCGTGTCCAATATGTACTTGATTATCTAATTTGGTTCCCTCTCCAATGACAGTGTCGCCCGTTACTCCTTTATCAATAGTGGAGAGTGCGCCGATCTCAGCTTTGTCATGAATAATGACTCTACCACAACTGTGCATTTTGTGATAACCGTCTTGTTTTTTCTTGTAGTAGAAAGCATCATGACCGATTACTGAATTAGCACCAATGATTACGTCTTTTCCAATAATGCTGTTATCGGCTATAACTGCTCCTGCATGAATAATGGTATTGGCTCCAATTGAAACGTTGTGACCAATGAATACATTTGGCGCAATTATAGCAGTTGGATCAATCGTTGATTCTGAAGAGTTAAGTTGTTTCCAACTCTTAAAGGGAGAGTGATGTAATGTTATTTTGTTGAAATCATCAAAAGGATGATCAGATATGATAATTCCTTTACCTTTTGGAAAATCCACTTTTTGATCAATCAAAATGACATCAGCAGCAGACTCCAGTGCTTTTTTGTAATACTTTGGATGGTCTACAAAGACGACATCTCCTGGTACCACCTTATGTATTTCATTAATCCCTGATATGACCAGGTTTTCAGGCCCTTCATAAGGTCTCTCAAGGAATTCAGCCAAAGATTTAAGCGTGTATGCTGTTTCAAATTTCATCAGGAACTATTTATCCATGATAAAATTACGACTATAGAGAGCTGGTTTTAGAAGGTGGGACGCTACTTATCCCCAGAGTATTGTTAGCCTAGGCTACTTTTTTTGAGGAAAAAGCAATTGCGATCAAGAACGAAAAGACAGAGGTTATGATTGCAATATCGAAAACTAGCCCTAATGAGGCGTGCGATAACTTGAATGCAATCAGGGCGATAATGAATAAATTAGAAAGCACTGTTAAAAATCCCAAAAGCTTGATTAAGCCTTTACTTTGGTCCCAATTGATCATTTGCATTTGAACCATAGTGATGAAAGCAACGGCTGCAGCAATTAACCAGTTCCATCCGCTCATCCAAGGTAAAATGTTGAATGATAACAACCCAGACAAAATAATTAGCACAAGACCAGATAAGAGTATGACTTTTTCAGTAAGGCCTGAACTTGACGCATGCCTTTTTACCAAGTACATTCCCGAAACACTCAATAAGATGCTCAGGTTTAACAGTAGCAATTTGACATAGAATGAATCAAATTCAATTCCTTGAGATAGCAATAAAAGACCGTTTCCAATAACTAAAACGGCAAAAACAATGGTCAATATTCCTAATAGTTTTTCTTTCATTTTAAATGCGTACCCCAATTAAACAAACGTCATCTAGTTGTTCGAAATCACCTTTCCATTTTTCGAATTCTTCTTGAAATTTAATCATTTGTTCTTTCATGGAAAGGTCGTTCATGTCTAAAATCAATTGTTTTAGATTTTTTGCCTTGAATTTTTTTCCTTTTGGACCACCAAATTGATCGGCAAAACCATCCGAGAAGACGTAGAAACAATCTCCTTTTTGCACATCAATTTCATGCGTAATGAACGGAACTCTATTTTCAAATTCTCCAATTGGTTGTTTGTTTGCCTTGTATTCAATTATTTCACCATTTCTCACCATGATCAGTGGGTTGTTGGCTCCGGCATAGGTCAATTTTTGCGTTTTGTAATTCAAATTGCAAAGCGCAATGTCCATCCCGTCTTTGATTTGAGATTCACTTTTCGAGAATGTTTCAACTACAAGATCGGTCAATTTGTCTAGGATTTCTCCTGGTTTTCTGAGATCGAATTCGTTAACCGTACGGTTTAATGCGTTGAATCCTACGATACTTACAAATGCTCCAGGAACACCGTGTCCTGTACAGTCTACTGCAGAGAAAATAGCTTCATCTCCAAATCGCTCTGCCCAATAGAAATCTCCCGAAACAATATCTTTCGGCTTGAAGAGTACAAAATTCTCACTATCGAATATGCGATCTAATTCATCTTGAGGAGGTAGAATAGCAGTTTGAATTCGCTCTGCATATTTGATACTATCTAGAATGTCATTTGTCTTCTCTTCAATCTCTGCTTTCTGATGCTCTAGTGTTGCATTTTGTTTTGCTATTTCAGCTGTTCTATCTTCAACAATTTGCTCAAGTCGTTCATTTTGTTTTTTTACTCTTCTGATTGAAAGTCTGATAATGATGTAAATAAGTAGTACTCCAATTAAGAAATAGAAGAGGTAAGCCCACCATGTTCTGTACCAAGGCGGTGAGATGGTGAATTTGAAAGTACGTTCTTCACTTTCGAATCCATAATAGTTCTGTGCTTTTACGTGAAAGATGTAGTCACCTTCTCCAAGACGTTGGTAGACAGCCTCAGACTTTTCTTTCCATTTGCTCCATTGATCATCTTCACCTTCTAAGAAAAAAGAGTACTTGTTGTTGATTCCTCCCAAATAAGAATTGGCACTAAAATCAAACTTGACAGAGTTATTTTCATATGGAATGATGTAATCTTTATCGGTGGCGTATTGCGTATTGAACAAATACTCGTCTTCATCATTTAAGAAAACTTTATTTATGAAGACTTTGAACGGCAGATCAATCGGAGTTTTTGTGTGCTCATTGTAAGCATATATCTGGTCAACGCCTCCTAACCAGTGAATGCCCGAACGATCTTTATTGAGACAAAAGATAACATCTTCGCTGAGCATGGAGAGTTCGTTTGAATTCCATTTTAACTCTCCATTTTTGACTTGGAAAAAGCCAAATTCTGATTGTTCTTTTTCGGTTCCACTCTCAAAGAATGCAGCCATCCAAAGTTTACCATCACCATCATCAATTAAGCGGTGAATTAAAAGGTTTTCGGCAATGAATTTAGAGTTGGCTGATTCACATGGTTTTAATTTGTCATCCTCTATGATGTACAAGCCGTTTGAACTACCTACATAGATTATATTGTTAAACAATTCTAGCGTAAAATCTTCATAAAGTGTAGATTCAGAAGTAGGTGTTTTAAGTCCTGACAATAGATTTTTATCTTGTTCTTGAGTGGTGTCTAGTTTTACGATTCCTTGTTCTTTTACACCGTAATAGATTTGCCCGTTATGTTCAGTAATATCTCTTACCTCACCGTAAGTTCCTTTTAGAATTCCGTGGTAAATAAATTCTCCGTTGTCATATTCTATGAGTCCAACACCATCCCCGTCAAGTCCCACATAGATATAGTTCAATTCAGTTTGTGATTGAAATAGGTTCCAAGCATAGATTTCGTAACCATCTGGCCCTGTAATGTCTTCTCTATTAAATTGATCATCCATCCAGTAGACTCCTTCATTGGCTACAACCATGAAGTATTCTTTCCCATCTCTAAACTTGAAACGTTCAATGTCAAAAACATCCATATTGAAAACTCCTTCGTTCTTGAACTTTAGGTCCCCGTTGCTGATGTAGCTTTTGAATAGGTCAGCATGGTTTGCTAGAATAATTTCGTCTTTGAAGACAGCAATGTCTTCAGTTAATCCAGCTGTGATTCCCGCTTGTTCATTAAAAGTTGTGACAGGTGATGAAGTTTCAACAAAAGTGATTCCATTATCACTTGCTAACCATACGTTGCCATACTGATCAAATATGATTCTTCTGGTCGCCACGTCATTTAATCCTTCTTTGTGCGATAGTGCTCGGATGAAATTTCCATTTCTATCAAAGAGGTGTACCCCTCCTGATCTGAATGAAACTGCGATCATTCTATTGTTATAGCTCAATGAGCTGGCTGCCGTGTTTTTCGGTAGCTCAATTTTCACTTTATTGTTTTTAGAAACTTTGTAATTGTTTCCGATTTTATCTAGTTTAAAACAAGCGCCTTCTCGATCAATTAATACCTGATGACCCGAAATTTCAAGGTATGCTAAAGGATATATTTCTCCAGACTTTTGGATTTTTTTAAATGAGTGATCTTCCAACATGTAGCATGAAGAAGAGGTGTCCGAACTGATGTAAACCAATAAATTGCCTTCAACTTCAATGGAATGTAGAATTTCAGATTCTTTTGGACCGTCAATTGTGTTGATTTGGTTGTCTTTGTATTCAAAAATGTAATGTCTTGAAACGAAAAATACTTTGTCGCCAATACAATGTGTTTTCCAAACATCCCCAAAATTCAGACTATCAATCTCAGATGACAGTGTTTCAATTTCAGGTTTACCTGTTTCGTTGTAGCCGATTTTTCCAAATTCATTGATTCCACCCACAAAGATTTCGCCCGACTCATTTTTACCAAAAGAGCGTGGATGATTTTGGTTTTGAAATTTGCAAATAATCCAGCTTGAGCCGTTAAATTCTAGAATTCCTTCGTTGTTTGCCACGTATAGATAACCGTCCTCATTCTGGATAATATCCCAGTTTTGTACACCTGCTTGATAATCTTGATATCCGAAACTTCTAGTATTGAACTCTCCGTACGGAAAAGTATTTTGGCTCATCACGCTCACAGCCAAAAAAATAGAAAAGATTCCTAGGGCGAGTTTCATGGCAGTAAAGATAGAATTATTCTAAGAATATTGACTTGGGTTTGAGTGCAATTTGCCAGTTGAATCCTTTCAAGAAAAGTTGTGATTCCAACACTTGCGAAATCGGAAGATAAGTTGCTGTTGGCTGATCAATGAATGCAATACGATCAATTTCTGAATCTTTAAAATAAATTAGAATTTCATTGCATTCTAAATCGTTCATACCGTCTACTTTCTTTGATGCTTCTGTTGAATCTGCGGCAGGTTTTTCTTCTTCAGTGAAATACAAGGTTTTAGCGTTGAGTTCAATCTTCACTTTCTGAACTTTGTTAGAGTCAATCCAAGCTGTCATGAACTTTCCTTTTATTTGATCATAATGCAAGCTATCGTGCTCACTTGCAATAAATGAATTTTGATAAAGGTAGACTTCATGGAATTTGTTGTCATAATAGTTAGAAAGGATAGAGTCCGCGGATAACTGCGTGCTTTCACTCCACATGATTGGGTTTTTAAACAGTTTAATTATTGAGTCTGTAGTAGAGAAAAAGGCACTATCACATCTTACTTTTATGTCACCATTAATGATTCCAACATTATTCTCAGCAATTGATATTTTTTCATCTAAAGAGTCCGTGGTGTGAAAGATAGAATCGGCTAGTAATTCTAGTGTGTCGTTCTCGTTGTACTGTATGATACGTGCTGCATCATTCAAGATAACCGTGTCGTTTTCTGCTGATTTCCACATGTAATTGGATAAAAACTGCACCTGTTCAGTGGAGTCAAATAGATTCACATTCATGAAGCCTTCGCCAATTCCGGTTTCCTGGCTATATCGCATACTATCAGCATAAAATGTGCGGTTTGAGTCAATCAAAGTGGCGCCATCCCATAATTCAACAAAGCGGTTATCTGTGTAGTATATTCCTCTGGAGCATTTTACAACTGAAGAGTCCATTTTAATAATTGTAGGTCCATGAAAATGAGCTGTATTGGTCGTAGTTCTGAACTCCAAGGTATCTGAAATCAGCTGGTATTCAGGGTGCGTCACGCGAACACTATCTTTAAAGAAGAAGGTTTTTGGAGTGGCGTGATAATATCCTTTAATGGAGGTTAGTTTGATGTCGTCTTTAATGGTTGTAATGGTTGCAAAATTGGTGTAAGCGCCTACTGAGTTATTCCCGTTGTATTCTAAGGAGTCGGTCACCAATTTATATTCTTGGTCTCTCATTCTTACATTGCCTCCTAATTTAGAAATCTTAGTATTTCCGTTGTAGCGAAGGGAATCACAAAAAAGATTGATGGTGTCCCCCTGATTTATATGAACTTTTCCGTAGGCATTGACTCTGTTTTCATCTCTGAAAAAGATGGCAGAATCGCAATAGAGATTTGCGTTGTTGTGCTGGAAATGGACATTTCCTGTGGCTTGAGTTGTGTTAATCAATCCTGGAACATCTTTCACCGTTTCGGCAAAAACCAATTTGACAGTCTTATCATCTGATTGACTGATAGCCAACGAATTCGTGAGCACAAAAACGGCGCTCAAAAAAAGCGCCGTTATATTTATGTGAAAGATTTGTTTCAATTAATTTCTAATAATTGTTTGTTCTCTATCCGGCCCAACCGAGACAATGGTAATAGGAACGTTCAATTCTTGCTCTAAGTATGCAATGTAGTCTAAAAATTCTTGCGGTGCGTCTTTCAAGTCACGCAATCCTGTCAAGTCTGTGTTCCAACCTTTAACCTCTTTGTAAACTGGTTTTACATCTAAATCAGTGATGTCGTAAGGCAAGTAATCTACCCTTTCACCATTGATTTCATAATGTGTACATACTTGAATCGTGCCAAAAGTATCTAAAACGTCTGCTTTCATCATAGAAAGTTGCGTGGCACCATTGATCATGCAAGCATATTTTAGTGCAGGCAAATCAATCCAACCGCATCTTCTATCTCTTCCAGTTGTCGCCCCGTACTCATGACCTATTTTTCTGATTTCTTCACCAACTTCATTATCTAACTCTGTCGGAAAAGGTCCTGATCCTACTCTTGTACAATAAGCTTTGAAGATTCCGATCACATCTCCAACTTTATTTGGAGCGACTCCTAAACCTGTACAAGTTCCTGCTGTTACTGTATTAGATGAAGTTACAAAAGGGTAGGTTCCGAAATCAATATCTAATAATGTACCCTGAGCTCCTTCAGCTAATACTTTTTTACCATTTTTCATGGCATTGTTGATGTAGTGTTCGCTGTCAATCAACGGAATATTTTTTAAGAACTCTAGAGCTTCAAACCACTTTGATTCTGTTTCATCCAGGATAGATTGATAATCGTAGTCTCCAAGAATATTGCGGTGTTTTTCAACAAGTGCCTGATATTTTTCTTTGAATTTAGGTGATTCAGTATCTCCCATTCTTAGACCATTTCTACCAGTTTTGTCCATGTAAGTTGGCCCGATTCCTTTAAGTGTTGAACCAATCTTCTTTTTACCCTTACTTTCTTCAGAGTACTTATCTAAGATTTTGTGTGTCGGCAGAATTAAATGAGCTTTTCTAGAAATCAATAAGTTCTCAGCCACATTTACCCCTTTTTCCTGGATTGATTCAATCTCAGCTTTCAGAGTAATTGGGTCTATTACCACACCGTTACCAATTACATTGGTTGTGTTTTTTCTGAAAATACCAGAAGGAATAGTATGAAGTACTTGTTTTTGTCCTTCGAAAATTAAGGTGTGGCCCGCATTTGGTCCACCTTGGAATCTAGCGATAATATCATAGTCAGGAGTGACAACATCTACAATTTTTCCTTTCCCTTCGTCTCCCCACTGTAATCCTAGTAAAACGTCAACTTTCATTTTTGTGTTGCAAATTGATTTATAGCTTCATTTAATGAGCTTGCAATATTAAGAACTGTATTTAGTTTAGTAAGCACCAATACCTGACTAATTTTATCAGAGATATTAACAATGTACAAATCACCACCTGCATTTCTGCATTTGGTCATGATCTTAATCAGATTTTTAATTCCCAAACTGTTGATGAGTTGAATTTTTTCTAAGTTGAGGATGATGTTTGATTCTTGGTTCTCCAAGAGGGCTTCTACCTGATTTAGCAGTGGTTCAAAGTCAGGGTCTGTAAGTGGTTTTCCCTCAAGAATGATTTGGTTACAATTGATATGATGCTCGAGGGTTGTGGTTAACATCTTTTTATTCTGATGCTTGATTTTCGATTTTTTCGCCGTAGAAATAAAGGGAGTGGTTGTGAATTTTAACGTTAAATAATTCCTCAACAGTTGCTTTTATCTTTTCAATACGCGGATCACAGAATTCAATAACGTCTCCAGAATTGGTACAGATTACGTGGTCATGTTGTCTGAAACCGTATGCTTTCTCGAATTGTGAGATATTATCGAATTGATGTTTTCTCACAAGATTTGAGCTCAACAAAAGTTCCATAGTGTTGTATAGCGTGGCTCTACTTACACGATAGTTTTTGTTTTTCATACTCACATAAAGAGACTCAATGTCGAAGTGTCCTTTGTGGGCATAAATCTCAGCCAAAATTGCGAAACGCTCAGGAGTTTTTCTATGACCATTCTTTTCGAGAAAGTTCGAGAAAATGTCTTTTACCGTTTCTTGTAATTGTTCTTTTTCCATATTGATGGATCTGCGCTTACAGCTAAAACAAAGATAAGAAGAATTTGGTTCTTATTTAGAATGAATTTAGCTGAAGATAACAATACGGAAATGTTGAAAGAAGCTTTTTTAGGGAAGTTTTTTCAAAACTTTGAATTCAATCCTGACTAAGAGCAGGATGATTAGGATTTCAGAAACAAAATATACTGCCCCAATCCAGCTAATGGTGGATGAAAACATCAAGATATGAGAAAGTGTCAGGGCACAATATCCGACATTCAAGGCGATAACGATATTAATAAAAGGTTTGAAACTCTTTGGCCTCAAATAAGAGACAATGGCATCAAAAGCTGCAAAAAGAATAGGGAAGGTCGCTAAAAATTTCAGAGTTGCAGCAGGTATTCCAATCATTTGGTGATTTGGGATGAGGATTAAAAAGAGAATAGCCCAAGAAAGCATTGCTCCAATGCCATCAAACAAGAATAGTTTTTTTGGAGCGGACGCAAACTGTGCAATCAAATTTTTCATTTATGTTCGAGTGACTTGTTTCACACCTTCTATTTGCTCAAATCTGAGGATGAGGTCATCCAATTGTTCGGTATCATAGACATAAAGTTGGATACGACCTTCGAACATTCCGTCTTCAGATTCAAAGGAGATTGACTTCATATTTACACCAATCACAGATGAAACAATGTTTGTAATTGCATTCACAATACCAATGTCATCAATTCCGGTAATCACCAAACCTGTAAGTCGCTCTTTCAAGCGATCACTTTGCCAGGTCGCTTTCATGATACGATAAGCATAATTGGACATGAGCTGTGTAGCATTTGGACAATTCGTTCTATGAATCTTGATGCCGTCAGTCGCAGTGATAAAACCAAAAACCGAGTCGCCCGGTATTGGGGTGCAGCAATTGGCTAATTTGTATTCAAATTCTTTAAAGTCTTCACCAATGATGATGGTATCTTTTTTGGTGTTGACTTTTTTGATGATGGTTTCAAGCTCAGAATCATTTGAATCGTCTTCACGTTCCTTTTTAGGAATATGCAAATCATGGTTCTTGATTTCTAGTTTTCTGATTTTAGATAAATCTATTTTTCCTTTTGCAATTTGGAAATAGAACTCAGTAGATCCATCAACACCGTAAAATTTCTCAAGGACTTGGATATTTTCAGAGCTCCAAGTGACTTTTAATTGTCTGAGCTTTCTTTGGAGAATCTCTTTTCCATCAGAGGCAATTAGTTTACGCTCTTCTTTGAGTGCAGCTTTGATTTTTGATTTGGCTCTAGCCGAAGCCACAAACTTGAGCCAATCTTCTTTTGGCTTTTGTTGTTTCGAGCGGATAATCTCTACCTGGTCGCCACTTTTTAATACATGAGAAAGCGGCATTAATTTTCCGTTGACTTTAGCACCAATGCACGACAGCCCGATATCAGTATGAATGTCAAAAGCAAAATCTAAGGTGGTAGCATTTTTTGGCAGTACTCTCAAATCACCTTTTGGTGTAAAGACATAAATTTCATCTGAAAATAAATTCAGTTTAAACTCATCAATGAAGTCTTCAGCATTGATTTCAGGATTTTCAAGAAGTGCTCTAACTTCACCTACCCATCTATCAAATGTATTGTCTTGCCCTGACTGCTCTTTGTACTTCCAATGTGCCGCATAACCTTTCTCGGCAATTTCATCCATTCTTTTTGTACGAATTTGAACCTCTACCCATTTTCCTGAAGGGCTCATTACAGTTGTATGTAATGACTCGTATCCATTTGCTTTGGGAGTGGAAATCCAATCTCTTAAACGGTCTGGATTTGGTTGATAAAAATCGGTAACTATTGAATAGATTTTCCAACAAGCGGGTTTTTCATTTTCAAAAGGAACATCTACAATTATTCGGATAGCGAAAATGTCGTAGATCTCATCAAAAGTGACGTGCTTGTTCTGAATTTTCTTGAATATTGAGGGAATACTCTTAGTTCTTGCTTTGATATTGAACTGCAAGTTTTCTTCTTCAATTCTGGCTTTTATTGGATTAGTAAACTGACGAATAAATCGATTTCTAACTTCTTTAGTTTTTTGAAGCTTTAATTCGATTTGCCTATAAATACTAGGTTCCTTATACTTGAAGATAATGTCTTCAAACTCAGTTTTGATGGCGTTGAATCCTAAACGGTGGGCAAGTGGAGCGTACAAAAATTCGGTTTCTGAACAAATTTTCAATCGCTTATCAGGGCGCATTGAATCCAGCGTTCGCATATTGTGCAATCGATCGGCCATCTTGATGAAGGTCACTCTTAAATCATCAGAAATAGTTAAGATTAACTTCCTGAAGTTTTCTGCTTGCAGCGAAATGTTATCGTCAAATACTTCTGGAATTTTGGTTAGTCCATCAATGATTTTACGAACTTTTAATCCAAAATGTCCTTCAATGTCATTTAAAGTGATGTGTGTGTCCTCAACGGTATCGTGCAAAAGAGCGCATACAATTGCTGTGGTTCCGAGCCCCATTTCTTCAACACAAATTCTAGCCACTGAAATCGGATGATATATGTAAGGCTCGCCTGATTTTCTCCGCATATCTTTATGAGCCTCAACTGCAATGTCAAAAGCTTTACGGATGATTTTGGTATCCTCTTTATCGCGCACATCTTTACTCGCTCTGAGTAAACCAGAGTAAGCGTTCAGAATTTCTTTACGTTCCTGCTCAAAATCTATGTTGTCCAAGTTTTCAGCCATTTGAGTTTAATCAGCAGGTAGAATTTTAGTTGAAACTTCTCCAAAACCTATTTTAATTCCATCCTTTTCACAGTGTCCTCTCATGATCACCGTATCACCATCTTGTAAGAATTTACGCTCACTACCATCATTCATTTTAAGCGGTTTTGTTCCTTTCCAAGACAATTCGAGCATAGATCCATATGAATCTTCAGTAGGACCTGAAATTGTTCCTGAGGCCATCATGTCCCCGCAGTTGATATTACATCCATTCACTGTATGATGCGCGAGTTGTTGATTCATGTTCCAATACATGTGTTTGTAATTAGAACGAGAAATGATGTTTTCAGAACCGCCATCTGGTGTAATGGCAACTTCCAACTTAATATCAATGTGTTTATCACCATCATATTCTAGATATGGTAATATTTTAGGCTCTTGTTTTGGCCCTGGAATTCTAAATTGTTCTAGAGCTTCTAATGTAACAATCCAAGGTGACATTGATGAAGCAAAGTTTTTAGCCAAGAATGGTCCGAGTGGAACATACTCCCATTTTTGAATATCACGCGCTGACCAGTCATTGAAAAGACACATTCCAAAAATGTAGTCGTCAGCTTCATTGGTAGAAATGGTGTCTCCTAGAGGTTTTCCCTGGTAGGTAACAAATGCCATTTCTAACTCAAAGTCCAATAATTTGCATGGCCCAAAAACTGGAGGTTCATCTTCGTTTGGTTTTTGTTGTCCTTTAGGTCGCTTGATTGGTTGACCTGATAAAATGATAGAAGATGCTCTACCATGATAACCAACTGGTATATGAAGCCAGTTAGGTAACAATGCATTATTAGGGTCTCTAAACATGGTGCCAACATTAGTTGCATGTTCTCTCGAAGAGTAAAAGTCTGTATAATCTCCAACTGCAATTGGCATGAGCATTTCGACATCACTTTGTCCAATTAATATATCGTTTTGATGTCCGTCATTGCTTTGAAGCTCTTGATTTGAAGATTCAAATAATTCATAAATTCGTTCTCTTAAAGCAACATTTGCTTTTTTTCCTTTCAGCATCATGTTGTTCAGTTTCTCAGAACTGAAATCGTCTGCGCTAAAACCTAATCCAGCTAGATAGCCATGATTGAAAAGTGACAAAACATCAATTACTTTATCTCCCAATGCCACTCCAACTCTTGGAGTTTTTGAAGCTGTTTTGAAAATACCGAAAGGTAAATTTTGTAATGCGAAATCTGAATTTGTTGCTACTTCAACCCAAGATTTGGCTGTATTTGAAATTTTTGTTGACATAGGATTTTAATGCTTAATTTGTAACAAATTTAAAAAGAATAAGCATCTGAAATTATCAAATAAAATAATTGCTGCAAGGATTGGCATATTGTTTCTTGTTTTTCACACGGTTGCTCTTTTTATTTATGCATTTCCCAGTGAATATATGCCGACTTCAGTGAAGCGATTGGTGTCTCCCTATGTGTACCCCATATTTGATCAAAAATGGTCTATGTTTGCTCCTTGCCCCTTGATAGATGGTGAAATTAAAATGGTTTTGACAAGTACTGAAGGAGACGAATTGGAGGTGTATCCTTTTTCAGATATCATCAATGAGCACAGAGTTTGGCGAATGACACATCATGGTGATTTGAGTATTCACGGTTCTAATTTGATTCATTGGGTATCAACTGACGTGATAGATTGGTCAACTGATGACCTACAATTAATGGATTTAAAGGCTATAGAGCTCAACGAAACATTGAGCTATATCTTGTTGAAGCGAATGGCTTACGGATGGGCGAAACAAAATGATTTTCCGCTAAAAAAGGCGGAAATTGAATGTCAATTGAAAAATGTAAAAACTGGTGCTGAGCACCTGGTGGCTTACCCTAAAATGATCTGGAATGTTGAATAGGTTGACGGACATATTTTTGCAACCTTTTCAATTTCATGAAAAAGTCGAGCTTTTTAGAAAAGTGCTTTACATTTTTCTTTTTTTTAATACGCTCATTTTATTGCCTGCTGCTCACGATTTGTTTGCTTATTACGGAACTGTTGGAACAAGAGGGTGGAATACAGAGCTGAGTTTTTTTGAGCAAGGATCTTATGGATTACTCAATCTATTATCTCATCCAATAAATGCAAGGTTTGAATGGCTTTATATTCTATTCATAGGAGGGCAGTTAGTAGCTCTTGTACTTGGGTTTTTCAATAAGATGCCCAGGTTGATGTCTTTTGCAGTTTATTTTTTTACGGTAAATCTATTTTCTAAAGGCTATTTGGCTTTCACCGGAGGTGAGGTTCTCATTAATTTTATGCTGTTTTATTTAATGTTTATTCATCCTTCGCGACAAAAAGAGGGCCTTGGTTCAGATTTACAGCCAATAGTGAATCATGTTTTTTTCAGAATCATGTTGGTGCAAGTTTGTCTTCTTTATTTCTTTTCGGTGCTGTATAAGTTGCTGGATGAAAACTGGGTGAGTGGAGAAGCGATTATGTATGTTTCTCGTTTTGATGCCTACAGTACGAGCTGGATGCAGAGTGCTCTGGAAAACAACACCATCTTATCGGTAATATTGACGTATACCACTTTAACTTATCAGGCGCTTTTTCCAATAGTGGTTTGGTTTAAAAAAATGAAGAAACCTTTTCTCATGTTTGGAGTGGTCTTTCATTTGGGAATTGCCGTGGGCATGGGGATTTTTACCTTTGGTATAGTCATGATTCTAGTGTACCTTTTGTTCATTGATCAAGAATCAGTAAACAAAATTGCGAGAAAATTGAGATTGGAAAGGTTTATTGAAAGCGTATAACCTTCAAGAGTTCAATGTCAAAAATAAGAGTTGAGTTAGGCTCAATCACGCCCTTTCCTTCTTCACCATAAGCTAGATGATGTGGGATATAAAGTCTTCTTTGCCCACCTTCTTTCATCATCATTACACCTTCTTGCCAGCCAGAAATAACTCCCATTAAAGGTCCTTTAAATGGTATATTGGATGGTATGGTAGATTCAAATACTCTTCCATCAATAAATCTTCCGGTATAATGAATGATTACTGAATCAGCCAGATTTGGAACTTTACCGGTTCCCTCTTGTATGATTTCATATTGTAATCCTGATTCAGTTTCTACAACTCCTTCGAAAAGCAAATTCTCTTCTAAAAACAAGGCGCCGTTTTCTTCATTGAGGTCAGCGAAGTACTTATCAATTTCTCTTTTCGCATCCATGAAAGGAATAGTAGGGGAGTCGTCTCCAAATCCTTCATTCACCCCTTTGGTCAAATATTCAACATCAATAGTTTGATCAATTTTTCTTCCAACCAATGCACTTACCAATGTGAAAGCCTCTTCAAGACCAATGAGGTAACTAGCATCTTTTTTGGAAACAGCATCAGGATTAGTTGTTCCGTTCGGCAAAAGGTAAAGATCCAGCAATGAATCTTTCAATAGAAAGGAAATGCGCAATTGCTCGCCAAGCAAGTAATCGCACATTCCTAGTCTTATTTCAGCCATATCGAATTGATCAGCCACTTGTTTTGAGTTGTATGCTTGATAGCATCCTCTGGCATGGTCTAGACCAATACAATAGCTTATTTTTTGATTATAGGTGTCAAATTCAATACGCTCTGGAGTTGTATTGACAGAGTTTACATCAGTTGATGTTTCTGATTCTTCATTACAAGCGAAAAGAAAAACTATGAAAATGACAGTCCACCTCATTATCCAACACTGATTAATTCAACGTCAAAAATTAGGGCCATATAGGGCTTTATTGGTCCACCTGGGTGAGGATTTGCACCATAAGCTAATTCTTGTGGAATGTATAGTCTCCATTTTGACCCTACTGACATCAACTGTAATGCTTCAGTCCATCCTTTAATCACTTGATTAACACCGAAAGTAGCAGGAGTTCCTCTTTGAATTGAGCTGTCGAATACAGTTCCATCTGTTAAAGTTCCATGATAGTGAACAGTGACTTGCGAGGTTGAAGAAGGTTTTTCACCGCTTCCTTCAGTTAAGATTTCATACTGTAAACCGCTACTTGTAACTTCAACTTCTTCCTTTTCAGCATTCGCCTTTAAAAAGTTTTCACCGTCTGTTTTGAACTGTGCAAATTTAGATTCGTTTACTTCATTCAAGTAAGCTTGAATTTTTTGGTTTGCTTCTTGAGGCGAGAATTTTAATTCACCTTTTTTGAATACATCCTGAATTCCCTCTAAAAATGCATCCAAGTTAATTTCGTCTAGATTCTGGTTTTCCAAGCTTTGTCCGATACTCATTCCAACACCGTAGCTTGCTTCGTCTTTAATACTCATTCAATAATTTTTTGACAAAGATACAAACAAAAAAAACCTGCCTTGTTTTCAAGGCAGGTTTTACTGTTCTTTTTCGATTTCCTAATTCTGTTCAAGTACGAAGAAGGCAGTACGTCTGTTTCTTTGGTGATATTCTTCCTGTAAGTCTTCATCCGACAATGAGTAGATGAATTCAGGCGTTAAGAACACCATATTTCCATCAGTATGTTTGATTTCTGCTGGTTTGGTTTCACCATATCCTTTTGGTACTAGGCGTTCTCTCGGAATTCCATGATCAACAAGGTAGTCAACAACACTTTTCGCTCTTCGGTCCGATAAATCCAAGTTATAAGCATCATTTCCACGTTCATCCGTATGCGATCTAATTTCAATTTTCAGGTTGCTGTTAAGTTCAAGAAACTCGATTAGGTTGTCCAGGATATCTTCAGAAACAGGTCTGAGTTTTGCCGAATCGAAATCGTACTCAATACCTTCAATAGTAATCTCTCCTTTTGGTATTTTTTCGAGATAAAAGTCTTGTTGGAAGTTTCTAGATTCTGTCGCTCCGAGCGTAAAAACTAGCGCTTTATCTGCGAAGTAATCCTTTTGTGAAGCTCTCATGAACAATTCTAGATTAGGAATTAGCTCTTGTTCATAATATCCATTTTCGTCAGCAATTAATTCAAAGTGCTCCCACTGATAAGTTACATCTTTGAATTCAACCTTAGCGCCAGGAATGATTTCGCTCGTAGCGTCATCATATACGTATCCTGAGATAAAGAATTTCATTTCAGGTTTAGTGATCTCATAAATCTTATTACAGTGTACGCTCAAGTTATAAATTGAGTCGCATTCAGTACAAGATTCTCTATCTGAAGTGACATAACCTCTTTGCAATGATTCATCAATAATGAAATAACTATCGTCACGGGCAGAATTTATCGGTGCCCCGGCATTGATAGAGTTTCCAAACCAATCCGTGTCTTCGTCCCATTTACTTGAAAATACATCCATACCTCCAAAGCCAATATGTCCTCCAGAAGAGAAATAAAGTGTTTTGGTGTTTTCATGGAAGAAAGGTGTGATTTCGTTGTCAGGAGTATTTATTTGATTTCCGATATTTTGTGGTTCTTTTGTTTCACCGTTTGGACCTAATTCAGTCATCCAAATATCCATTCCACCTTCACCGCCTGGTCTGTTGGAAGAGAAATAAAGAGTTTTACCATCCGCCGTTAAAAAAGGATTCATTGATCTAAAACCATCCATGTTTACGTTTTGGTCTAACGGAAATGGCTTTAACCACTGGTTATTAAACTTTCGACTTGCGTAAATCTTAGTTTCATTGCGGTTGTTAGGGTCCATTTTAGTGAAAAACATGGAGTTCCCATCATTTGAAATCACTGCAGACCCCTCATGGTAATCAGCAGAGTTAATTTCAAAAGGAAACTTTTAAGGCTCGCCTAATGAGCCATCTTCATTCACTTTTACAGTATAGATGTCGAGCAAGTATAACTCAAGTGGGTTGCGCTCCTCATCTAATTTAGAAGAGTCGATCTTTGTCTCAACTCGAGCTGAAGAAAATAACATATAACCTTCAGAAGCAAATTGAAGTCCAAAACTCGTAGAGCCAGCATTCAATAATGAGTCAAGATTAGTGATCGAGATGGTTTCTTTTGTATTACTTGGATTCAATGCAAATTGACAGCTCGCTATTTTGTCACCGGCAAGCTTGTAATACTTGTTGTCAGGATCATTATTCTCTGATTGAAAAGCTTCAAATTGTGCTTGAGCTTCTGCAAACTTTTCATTGTACATTAATGAAACTCCATAAAAATACTTCGCATATGGAAATTCTTCATTAGGGTTTTCAAGGGCCGCAACGTACCATTTTTCTGCATTTTTGTAATCATCTGCCAGTCGATAAGCATCAGCCAATTTGTGGATGATACGAATCTCCTTTGCATTCGGATTTGATGGCGGTGAAACAGTCCCTGTTGAGTCCTTTTCAGGCTCTTTGTAAGTGGTTGAGATTTCATATGGGTAATAAATCGCTTCTTCTCCTTCCTGAATCTTAAATAGGATGAAAGAGTAGTAATGCACCGCGTTGGTATACTGGCCATTTATCATGGCAGCATCTCCCATTCTCAATAATTCCTTATTTGTTTGGCCAAAAATTGCCCCTGAAATAAGGATAGCCGTAAGTATTGCGTATATCTTTTTCATTATAATTTAGGACAAGTTGGTACTGGATTAGGGTTTGGTCTATTGAAGATGTAGGTTACTGAAAGTTCAGAACCACCTCTTCCGTTCGTTGCATTATTTAGAGTGGACGTATTAATGTCATAACTGAATCTTCCAGTCCATTTTCCATATTTAACTCCAAATTCTAAAATTGCTGCATCTTTGTTTCTGTAGGTTCCACCACCTAACAAGAAGATGTCATATGATTCTAGGTAAAATTGACCAAGAGCACTGAACTGCAGTTCATTTGCTTTTTCTTGGTGCTGATAAAACACTTTTGGTATTACTGCAATTTTGTTATTAATAACAACCCTAGCTCCGGCAATTGCTTGGTATCTGAACGGTAGCTTGTTCGTGTTGTCTTGAATAAAAGATTCTGAAGGTCTATTTACATGGAACATAGTTACACCACCAAATGGGTTAACTCTCACATTTGGTTTCGCATAATAATACATGATTCCAACATTAACGTCTAAGTTAAGTTTGTTTGCATCACCAAATGCTTCTTGTGTAGGGTTTGAAAATTGACCTCCATTATATGCTGAATATTGATCGCCAAATGTCAACTGAGACATTTTAATGGATTTCTGAAAAATACCAGCTTGTGCTCCTATAGAGAAGAAGCTAAATTTCTTTTTGCCAAAAGGAATTTTATATGCCGCTGAAGGTAAAATACTGATGACGTTGTAAGCACCTGTTCCTGCTCTAAAGTTCGCCGCTTGAATTCCCCAACCCCATTTTCCTTGATTGGCATCAAATGATACTAATCCAGTAGTAAAGGGATTAGTTGCAATGGCCATCCACTGAGTTCTGAAATGTCCGTGAATTCTATAATCTCCTTTGAACACACCAGTCATTCCCGGATTAGCATTCAAAGCTGCAGCATCATATTGAGATAAGTGAAAGTCCTGAGCGCTTGCACAGATACTTAAACTGATCCCTAAGCCTAGTAAAAGTTTTTTCATCTTGTCTTATCTAATCAATGATACATCTCCTTTGAGCACATGTTCTTCACCGTCAAAGGTGGTCACTGTAGCAACATAAACATATACTCCCATTGGTTGGTCCACGTTTTTAAATGTGCCGTCCCAACCTTGTCCGTTCACATCAGTAGTTTCGTAAATCACTTCTCCCCAGTTGTTGTATATTTTGAAATCAATTGATTCGAAATTACCTCCTAGGATATTTAAAAAGTCATTATTTCCATCTCCGTTAGGAGTAAATGCTGAGGGAACCAATGGTCCATGATAGACAGGTACTACAATAGTAATAGTGTCTGAGCATCCAACATCATCAATGACTGTCAATGTAACATTGTATTCTCCTTCAGGGTCAAATGCATGAATTACATCAGCAGCATTAATAACTGTGCTGTCGTCAAAATCGTATGACCAAAAAATAATTGGTCTTGGATTGGCGGTAGAAGCATCAGTGAAATAAATATTGTTTCCAACATTACCACTTGGTGGACTCACCGTGAAATTCGCAATAGGACTTCCATAAATAGTAACCGCCACGGTAGTGGAGTTCGAACAACCAAACCCAGATGTTACATTCAATGTTACATCATAAGTTCCTTCACCTGCGTAAAGGTGAGAAGGGTTCTGAGTAGTATCTGCAGTACTAGCATCTCCAAAATCCCAATTCCAAGATACAATTGAATCGTTCACTACAGTGGAGGAATCAAAGAAGAAGCTTGCTGGTTCAAGACATGGTTCAGGAATGCCGAAAGCAGCTACTGGAATATGATGAGCATTTACATCAACAGTCAAGGTGTCTTGACATCCATTTGCCGAAGTAACAATCAGCTCAACTGGGTGAATTCCAGGACTAGTAAATGTATGCGTTGGGTCTGTCTGAGTTGAAGTCTGACCTGTCTCAAATGTCCATTGATATCCAACGATAGGATCAACTGAAGTTGAAGTATTTGTGAATGATGTCGGAGAACCGAAACAGTCTTCTACAAAGTCAAATCCTGGTGTTGGAGAAGGTACAATGGTAATATCTAATGTGTCATATAAAGCTGGACAACCACCATTATCTAAAGATTCAAAATAGATAGTAACCATTCCATTCGATTCATCTACGATACCATGAGTGTACAATGTTGCATCACTTGAGTCAGGGTTGAATGTTCCGTCTCCAGACGTTGTCCATAAACCATTACCGGTTGTTGAATTGGAGTTCAATGGAATAGGAAAGCCAGCACATACTGTGTCGTCAAATACAGTTCCAATAGTAGGAGGAGCATTGAAGTACAGCCAAACTGAATCTTGATCATCTGGACAACCTGAGAAGTTGAAAGTTTCTATTTCGAATAGAATTGAGTCACCAGCAACAACTTCACCTGGTGTGAAAGTGTATGTTGCGTCTAAGATTCCATCATCATCAAAAGAACCACCTCCATTTGTAGTCCAAACTGTATTCGTTGCAAATTGAACAGTTGCATTGAGTTGGATATAAGTAGTGTCGTCACATACTTCAATATCTAATCCCGCATCAATTGTAGGAGTGTCCAGGTATTGAATATTTATAGTGTCGGTCACTTGCGCACAATATGCTGTTGCATTTGATGTAAGAACAAGACTTGTCAATCCTGCATTCAATTCACCTAATGAAGGGAAATAAGTAGCATTCAATTGGGTGTTTGAAGGTGTGAATACACCTCCTTGTCCAGTCCAAAATCCTCCACCGGTCCCAGAAATTGAACCGTTCAGTTGAAGTGATGGATTTGATACACATACTGCTGTGTCAAGACCTGCATTTACCACAGGAAGAGGAACTACTTCTATGTCTTTGACCATTGTATCTGTACATCCAATGTTAGAAGTTACAATTAATTCAACCGGAATAGTTCCACTGGTTCCGTTATATTGGTGCGTTGGGTTTTGTTGAGATGAAACGTTCAAATCTCCAAAGTTCCAATCCCAATCAGTAATCGTTGTTCCGACTTGAGTAATAGATGCATCAGAGAATGCGATCGGAGAGCCTTCGCAGATTGTATCTGCAGAAATATAATCTGCTGTAATCTCTGAAACTTGAATATCAAGTGTCGTCTGTGTTTGACACTCTGTTCCTTTCTGAGCTGTCAGGGTAATGGTATATGAGCCAAATCCTGGGAATGTGAACGTTGGATTGGTAACAATAGATGTGTCTCCAGGGTTAGCTGTTCCAAAATCCCAATGGAAACCAGATGCACCTCCACTAGAAGCGTTCACAAAGTCAACAGTTAGACCAGAACAAAAATCTGTTGGACCAATTGCCGCAATTGGGGCATCTTCAATCACAATTGGGATAGTAATTGAATCAACACATCCTAAATCAGAAGAAGCAATCAGTTGCACATTATATGTTCCTGCCACTGTGTAGCCAATACTCGGATTCTGCTGAGTTGAAGATCCAGCACCGTCAAAGTCCCATTGCCAAGTGTCAACTGTTCCTCCGCCCACTGTCGAAGAAGCATCAGTGTAATCTACCAAGACATTGGTACAAGTTGTATCAACGGCATTAAAGTCAACAATAATGTCTGAAATGATTAAGTTGTAAGTTGCTGTATCAGCACAAGCAGTTCCTTTCTGTGCGACTAGGGATACGGTGTATGCTCCGTAAGATCCGTAGGTAAACGAAGGGTCAGTTACAATAGAGGTGTCAGCCGGAAATCCTGTGCCAAAATCCCACCATAAGTCTGTTGCAGAGGCGTCACTTGAACTTGTGAAGTTTACACTTAAACCATTACAACCAGGTAATGGAACAATTCCAGCTTGAGGGGGCACCTTTACATGAATTTGTTGGGTAATGGTATCGAAACATCCGACATCAGTACCTACAATCAATTGAACAGTAAAATCTCCACTAGATGAGTAAGCATGGGTTGGGTTTTGAGCCGTGGAAGTATTGCCATCACCAAAATCCCATTGCCAACTATTAACAATTCCGTTTGGTGCAGGAACAGAGATGTCTGTCCATGTACCTGACTCACCAACACAAAGCGTATCTGGTGGGGTGAAATCACCATTTAATCCCGAAATAGTCATGTTGTAATAGACAGTATCGGCACATAATGTTCCTTTTTGTGCCATTAGAGTCACCGTGTAAGTTCCAATTGAAGCATAGGTAAAGGTTGGTTCAAAAACCACTGAAGTATCTGCAGGGTTTCCTGTTCCGAAATCCCACCAGAAGCCATTTGCTCCAGCTCCAGATTGGTTGTCGAAAGTAATAGCTGTTCCATTACATGCATCAACTGGTCCGATTGCTGCGTTTTGTGGAGGAGGACAGTTCACAACATTGAATTGAAAATCCCTGGTAATTCTTCCTATTAAACTGTCATCACGATATTCATCTACCATCACACCAACTACGTATTGACCAGTACCATCAGGAGAACCGGTAATAAATCCAGTTTGAGGGTCAATCGTTAATCCGTTAATTGGAGGGTTATTATCCAAAGGGTTATTGGCATTAAAGGCTCCAATCCAAGTCACGGTTGATGATTGAAAGTTATTTGGAGCTGGTCCAGTACCAAAGGTGATTCCCGTACCGTTTACCCCATCATAAGGGGTGTAAAATGAGTAGACCAATGAGTCTCCGTCTGCATCTGTAGCTCCGAAGTCAAGACTGAGGTCTTGGTCGTTACACACATAAACTGGCGGGAAATTAGTGATAACGGGAGAAGAATTTGTCAAATAAATATTGTTGTCTGGTACAAAGGCGTAGAATGTCTCTCTGGCGTTTAGAGGGTTGCTGATATTTAAAATAGATCCATTTCTACAGCAAAGCTGATAGTAAAGGTGGTATCCACCGTTTCCAGGCGGAAGTGAAACAACCGAAGAATAAATAGCCTCTTCTACGCATATTCCTGGATCAAATGCACAAGTATCAAGCGCCGGATTCAAGGTGTCTCTCCCTAGCATTGGCAGGGTGTATGAAGATACAGCAGGTAAAGATCCATCAGCATTCCTAACTTGTACAGTAGTAGTTCCTGGGAAATCTACAGATGCAGGATCACAATCTCGATATAATTTTACCGTTAAAATGTAAGAAGAACCTCCAACGTGTTGATAAATAATCTCACCTCCAACCACGTGCGTAGCAAAGGTGTACCCTGAGAGAAGGATACAAATAAGTAGTAACAATTTTTTCATTTTACTCAATTTTAGAAGAGCAAGTACAAGCTACGAAATTAGAGATATAAATTATTTAAAGCAAACTTTTACAGGGCTTATCTGAAAATTTTGACATTTCATCTAGCCATTGGAGTTACTCGTCCGTCATTTTTGTTCGTTGGTCAAAATATTTTTTTTGATTCTCAACACTATTTTGGTTATTTTAGCAGATTGAAATGCTAAAAACTACTTATATGACAAGGATTATCATTCTTGCTCTGACGACTTTTGCTGTCAACATTACATTTGCTCAGATTAACGTTCAGTGGGAATCCCGCTTTGATGGAACCGGAAGTTTTATCGATCAAGCCGTTGATCTTGAGCTGGATGCTCTAGGCAACACTTATGTTACTGGAACTTCTTTTAATGGCTCAAATTATGACTGGGTAACTGTTAAGTACGATCCAAACGGAGTAGAATTATGGACAAATACTTACGGTGGTTCTGGTTTGGATGAAGTTGCAGCTTTAACCCTAGATGCAAATAATGATGTTATTGTGACCGGTTCACGATTCATCTCAGGGTCGGATTGGGATTTAGCAGTACAAAAGATTAATGGAACAACTGGAGTGCAGTCTTGGGATTACATCCATACCGGTTCAACAAACTTTGATGGAGGGAAAGATGTAACCGTAGACAATGCGAATAACCCGGTTATTGCAGGTACTTACTCTTTTAGCTCAACAGATATCGATTATCTTGTTGTAAAATTAACTTCGGCAGGAGCTCTTGACTGGTCTTATACTAACGGAACAGCTAACAATGATGAAGGTAAGTTGATTGGAGTAGATGCTTCTAACAACATTTACATGGGAGGACACTCAGATGTAGGCTCTGGAACAACCTATTTTGATTTCATGTTATTGAGATTTGCTCCAACGGGTGGAGCGCCAGCTTTTTCTGCCACTCAAGATGCCGGGTTTAGTGGTTTAGATACACCTAGGGCTATGGATTTTGATGCAGCTGGGAATGTGTTTTTAGGTGGGCAAGCTTTTAACGCTCCTGTTGAAGAAGAGGATTATTGTTTAATGAAGTTCTCGAGTACTTGCGTCCACCAGTGGACTCAAACTTATGCAGGAGATGCAGAGGCATTGGATAGAATCAATGCGGTGGCAGTAGATCAAACTACCGGAAATGTTTTTGCGACAGGAAGGTCTAAATCTGTTGCATCTTCTGAAGATTATTACACCATTGCTTATGACAATAATGGTAATTTCTTGTGGGATGACCGATACACCAGCTCTGGAACTGGTTTTGATGAAGCAACGGATATTCAGTTGTCTGGAACCGGTTTTGTCTATCTGACTGGATACAGTTATGAAGCTGGAACAAATAATGATTACACTACTGTAAAGTATGATGTTTCTGGAAACTTAATTTGGGATACACGTTTTGATGGACCTTCTGGATTAAGTGACCAAGCTTTAAAACTTCAGCTTGATCCCTCTGAAAATATATTTGTGAGTGGTGCTTCGCATGGAGGTTCTACGAATCTTGATTACAGTACCATTAAGTATTGTCAATTAACTACAGTGGCAAGTGCGGACACTGAAATATGTCTAGGGCAGTCGACAGATTTAACGGCGACTGGTGGGATTAATATTACATGGTCAGTATTGTCAGGAGATGCGGGTAGTTTGTCATGCACGGTTTGTGGGACAGTTACCGTTAATCCAAATGTAACTTCAGTCTACACTGTGAGTAGTGAATCAGCTTCTGGATGTGTAGATTATGATACCGTCACTGTTACAGTCAATCCTATTCCGACACCGACAATCTATAACGACACTCCATTGAATTTCTGTACAGGTGATTCAGTTACCTTATACACAGATTCATATGCGTCTTATTCTTGGAGTACTTCTTCTGTTGACAGTTTTACGACTGTTTACACGACTGGAACATATACGGTAACCATCACTGATGTAAATGGTTGTACAAATTCTGCAAATGCTTCGGTAACAGCATTCGCCTTACCAACAGTTGATGCTGGTACTATCTTCTCTGTGTGCCCTGGTGATAGTCAGCCTTTGAATGCTACCGGAGCAGCAACTTACCAGTGGGATGTGGATGCAAGTTTATCACAGTTGAATATTCCAAATCCAATAGCTACACCAACAGCAGACACATGGTATTACGTTACAGGAACAGATGGCAATGGATGTCAAAATATTGACTCTTTAGAGGCAACGCTTTACACTCCGCCAGTCGTGAATGCAGGTTTGGATGATCAAGTTTGTTCAGGAGATACGACTCAATTAAATGCGACCGGTGCTTTAACTTATTTGTGGAATGCGTCTGCAACATTAACTGATATAAATATTGCTAATCCAGAAGCATTTCCTTCTTCTTTGACAACCTATACAGTGACCGGAACAGATGCGAACGGCTGCACAGATTCTGATGATGTAACAATTTCTACTATTTCATTGCCTGGAGTTGATGCAGGTGCAACTGACTCACATTGTATTGGAGATTCTACCCAGTTGTTTGCAACAGGAGCAATTAATTGGCAATGGACTGCAAACCCAGATTTATCAAACGAGACAGTTAATAACCCATGGGTCTCTAATCTTACTGATTCATGGTTTTATGTATCGGGAACAGATGTAAATAACTGTACAAATATCGATTCAGTATTCATTTCAGTTGATGCATTGCCAACAGTGAATGCAGGAGTAGATTTTAATGTTTGTGATGGTGAAGATGCTCAGTTAAATGCAACGGGTGCAGATACTTATCAGTGGGATTTTCACCCAACTTTTATTACAGCAACGAACATTGCAAACCCAGTAGCTACGCCAATTACACTAACTACGTTTACAGTTACCGGGACAAATTCAACCACTGGATGCGAAAATACGGATGACGTAACGGTTGGAATCAATCCATTACCTGTAATTGATGCTGGACCTGATACTTCAATGTGTATAAATGATTCATTACAATTAATGGCAAGTGGGGGAACAACTTATGTGTGGGATTTTGAAGCATCTCTTTCTTCTACAATTGTTTCTGACCCTTGGTCATATGCCACTTCAACAATTACTTATTATTTAGATGCATATGATGCTAATGGATGCTTTGGTGAAGATTCGGTAACAGTAACAGTAAATCCGCTTCCAGGGGCGCCTATCATTGTTGAGAATGGTCCGTGGTTGATTTCTTCTTACAATAGCGGAAATCAGTGGTACTTTAATGGTTCACCTGTAAGTGGTGAAACAAACGATTCATTGAACTGGGTAGTTCAAGGTGTAAATGGACAGTATACCTTGTTGTACACTGATGCTAATGGATGTTCTAAATTCTCTGAAGTAACTAACATTATTACAATTGATGACATAGGATTTGGAGAACTAGATGCGTTTGCAGTTAATGTTTATCCGAATCCTTCAAATGGATTGGTTTATGTTCAGGTTGAATTGGGGGTAGATTTCATTCAGCTTGTTAACGCGAATGGACAAACATTGTATAACGCTGCGGGCGTCAATGCCGGAACAAATGAAATTGACTTGACTAACTTCGAATCCGGAGTATATATTCTTCAAATTGTAAGAGGAGATCAAATAGTCAGTAAAAGAATCATCAAACAATAACGAAAAAGCTCAATGTAAATTGAGCTTTTTTTTTGCGCTTAATAGTTGAGGTGTTTCACTTATTCATTGAAGGACTAATATTTTAACGTGCGTTCTTTTTTCAATAACTGACTTACGTACATTGTCTGTATGAAAAAATGTTTGAGTCTATTACTTTTATTACCAATATATTCTGTCGCTCAGAGTAATTTCAGTTTCGAATACTTGAATTCAAAGGGAGTGGTAAGTCAGAAAGGGGGAGTGTATCACATCAATTTGAGCTTTGATTTGCATGGTCCAGATTGCGGTGCCCCTGATTGTTATGAAACTCAACTTCGACTGGAATTCAATCCTCAAACAAGAATTGGAGATTCAATCCCTGCCAATTTAATAGAGATTGGTTGTGTAGAACAATCCAAAGAAGTGGAGCTATCGTTTACTTTACAACACCATTCAACGCAATCCATTTTCTTGACTGATCTATCTAATCATTATCTGTTGGTCTTTCAATATATAAGTTCTATAGAAGCAGCGCTGCTTTATGATTCTGAAAGAATAGGAGAGGTCACTCCTTCAAATTTTAAGACATATTTAGCTTCAGAAGGAGAATTATATCCCTATCAATCTACTTCTTTGCGAGAGTAAGCTAAAATTGAACTAGAATTGAAGTTTCGCGTGAATCTCTTTTTACTCTTGCTCAAGTACAAAGAAGGCCGTTCTTCTGTTTCTCTGGTGGTATTCCTCTATTAAATTGTCATCATCAAGAGACTTAATAAACTCTGGAGTCAATGTTACTTTGTTGCCATCTGTATGCTTTACTTCAGCAGGCATTTTTTCACCATATCCTTTCGCAACAAGACGATCTAGTGGTATACCGTTGTCTGTCAAATAATCTACTACAGATTGTGCTCTTCTCTGAGATAGGTCCTCATTGTACTTATCAGTTCCTCTGAAGTCTGTGTGAGATCGGATTTCAATTTTTAAGTTGTTGTTCAACTCTAAGAACTCAATTAAGTTGTCAAGAATTTCTTTTGATTTAGGACGAAGTGTCGCTTTATTGTAATCGTATTCAATTCCTTCAATTGTTATTTCTCCTTTCGGTATTTGCTCTAAGAAAAAGTCTTGCTGATAATTTCTTGATTCAGTTTCTCCTTTGGTAAATACTACGGCTTTATCTGCAAAATAATCTTTCTTTGATGCTCTTAAAAACAATTCTAAGTTTGGAATTAGCTCGTGTTCATAATACCCTTTCTCATCAGTTTGAACTGTGAAATGATCCCATTGATAGGTAACATCTTTGAATTCTACGTTGGCATTAGGGATGATTTCATCTGTAGCTTTGTCGTAAACATATCCACTTATTTTAAACTCAACCGGTGGTAGCTTAACTTCAAAAATCTTATAGCATGATGAGCACAGCTCTTGGAAGGTAGAATCACAGGTTGTACATGTATCACGATTAGAAGAAACAAAGCCACCCGTTAGGTCTTCATCTGCTATGAAATAACTGTCATCATGCGGAGAATTAATAGGTTTACCCATGTTTTTGGCAATACCGAAACTCTCTGCATCTACATCATAATTTGATTTGAATACATCTAATCCACCAAGACTTTTATGCCCATCTGAGCTAAAGAATAGCGTTCTTGATTTATCATGGTAAAACGGAGCGCGCTCATCATATTCACTGTTTACGGGTTTTCCTATGTTTTCAGGAAATCCATCCAGAGATCCATTTTCACCGAGTTTGATTCTCCAAATATCAAATCCACCCATTCCACCTGGACGATTTGAAGAATAATACAACCATTTCCCATCAGGGGTCACAAAAGGATTGATTGTTTCAAAACCTGGGAAGTTAACCAATGAATCCAACTTTTGCGATTCGAAAAAGCGCATGTTTATCTCTCTAGCTACGTAAATGTATTTTTCTCTAGGGTTGTCATCTGACCATCTTGTAAAGAAAATGGCATGTCCCGGGTCAAAGCAACCTGAGGCCTCATGACGAGAAGAGTTTAAGGGACGACCGAAATTTTGAGCTTCACCCCATTCAGCATCTTTGTCATCTCTCTCTGTCCAGTACAGATCTAGTAAATATTCAGGATCCTGTTTTTCTGGATCTAAAATGATGTTTCCTTGTTTAGCAGCCGAAAAGACGACCTTGTTAAACTCAGCTCCCCAATATGAGACGCCAAAGGCCGCCGTACCTTGGTTGAATACACCATTATCAGGCACATTTACATAGGTTTCTTCTTTATCAGTCCACTTTATCGCGTTGTTACAACCAGACATATCATCTAAACTGCGTTTAAGTAATTTGTCTCCAGCTTCTTCCATTCCTATAAACTTATTATAGGCTTCAATAGCTTCTTGGTATTTTCCAAGCCCCATGAGGGAGTTAGCAATGTAATAGTAGTCTTCAGGGTATCCGCCTTTGGATGCTGATTGTTCAAAATGAGACAGAGCTCTTTCATAATCGAAAGATTTTCTGTAGCACATGGCTATTTGATGATGCACGTAATCTTCTGTACTAACAGTCTTCACAGAATCGTTATCATCACTATTTACTTTTAGCTTTTGATTGGATACAACATGCTCATAAGGGATAACTCTGGTTGATAAGCCGAGACTATCATCCAGAACCATCTGATAGAGTCTTAAGGCAGAGGCAAATTTGTTTTTTTCGTAAAATTCATCAGCCTTGTAAAGCCAAACTTTTTTTGCCTGTCCAAATGAATTCGAAAATGACAGGATACTAACGAAAATGAAAATGATTCTCTTGAGATTTGTCATAATCGCGGACAAATTTTAACAGTTTTCTTATCCTTGTTTTGATGCATGTACGTGAAAGAAACTTCAAAACCACCTCTTCCGGTAGAGGCAGCAGTTAAAGTTGATAAATTCACGTCATAGCTCACACGCGCAATGTAATTCTCTTTTTTTAGTCCAATAGAAGCAATCCCAGCATCATTTGCTCTGTAAATAAGTCCCCCAATTAGGTACAATTCATTTTTCTTTAAGAAAACCCCTACATCAGAAGCTACGGTCAATTCATTAAATTCTTTTTGTCTTTGGTATAATACCTTTGGGATTAAATAAATGGTTTCAGTCAAGTTTATTCGGACACCAGCATGCGTGTAAAATCTCATTGGCAATTTATTGTTGACTTCATACCATGATTCTTGAGGGGTAAGTAAATTGAAGGCAGAGACTCCAAAGAAAGGGTTTAGTTTACTTTGTTGCTTTGCATAGTAGTATAAGAAGCCCACATTCAATTCTGGTATAACGAATGACTGCCCCCCAAATCCTTCTCCATTTGCTAATGAATTGTCAAAAAATCCACCGTTTGATGTTGTGTATTGATTATCAAAAGTATGTAGTTGATGTTCAACTGACTTTTGAGAAAGGCCAGCTTGTAATCCGAAAGAAATAATATTGGCTCTTTTTTTGTCTAGCGGAAGTGTATACCCAGCCGAAGCAAGTCCTTGTAATACATTATAGTTACCTATTCCTGCTCGAAAGTTCGCAATTTGCCCTCCAAACCCCCAGTTTTTATAAGGCTTATCAAAGCTTACTAAAGCTGTTTGATAAGGTTTGAAATTCACCGCTCTCCATTGTGTTCTATATTGTGCGTGCAATCTCCATTGACCTTCAACAACACCAGTCATTGCCGGATTCAAAAACAAAGGTGCAGCATCATACATAGACAAATGAAAATCTTGTCCCTGTGAGTTTTTTGAAACTCCAAAGCTGAATAAAATCAATATGGCTCCAAGTATCCTTTTCATTATCTCATTAATGTGACATCACCTTCTTTAATAATAGTTCGATCTCCAACAATTACCACTGTAAATGTCCAGGTATAAACTCCAATTGGTGCTTCTTCACCATTGTGGAAACCATCCCATCCAGCATTCGGATCAGTTGTTGCAAAAACTAATTCTCCCCAATTATTGTAGACTTTGAAATCAACTGCTTCGAAAGGTCCTCCTCTTATGATAAAGGTGTCATTTTCACCATCACCGTTAGGTGTAAATGCCGTAGGTAAAACAGGTAACAATGCAATTTCTAGTGGGTTTTTAGTCGAATCAGTGCAGCCAGCAGTATCGGTTACTGTTAAAATTACATCATAGATGCCACCATTATCGTATTGGTGAATTTCATTTTGATTTGAACCACCAATTCCGTCACCGAAATCCCAGAACCAGGCGGTGAGCGGTCCACCAGTTGATTCATCTGTGAAGTTGATGTCTTCTAATGCAATACCAGGAGTAGGATTTATGCTAAAAGCTGCAGTTGGACCTGTAAGCACATTTACAAAGTTCGTAACCGTATCAACACATCCAGAATCTGAAGTCACTTCGAGCAACACAGGATATGATCCTGCAGATCCGAAAGTAAAAATAGGGTTTGTAATATTACTTGAGCCTTGTCCATTGTTAAAATCCCAATTCCAAGAAACAATGTTACCTGAAGACAAAAACGAAATGTCATTGAAATAAATCACTTCATTTTCACAGGCGTAATCATTTGTAAATATCGCAGTAGGTTGTGGGTTAACCCAGATTGGTTTCACAATAGTGTCATAACAACCGTTTGATGACCCAGCAATTAAAGTCACATTGTATTGTCCAGAACCATTATAGGTGTAAATTGGATTGTTTGCGATCGAAGTTCCGGCATCTCCAAAATCATACTGCCAGGTAGTAATTGTTCCTGCAGAAGTGGTTGATAGATCTGTAAAGGCTGTGTTCTCACCTAAACAAACTGATGTGTTTGTGAAATCGGCCACCGGAGCTTCTTTGTAGGTGATTACTACCGTGTCCTGGTCAGGCACACATCCAAATTCTGCTGAACTTGTCAAGAATAAATTAACAAAGCCATTCGATAAATCTAAAGCTGAAGGGAAATAGAACGTGTTCAACAAGTTAGAGCTTGGATTAAATTGTCCAGTTCCAGTTGACCCCCAAGATGCAGAGGATGCAGTACCGCTTAATGTACCAGCTAACGAAACAGGTTCGTTATCACAATAGTCTTGATCCAATCCTGCAAAAACTACTGGAGGTGGAACAAAAGTGATGACTAAGGTATCTTTTTCTACAGGGCAAATACCTCCGTTTGTTTCTAATTCGATTTGTATTGTACCACCGATTGTATCAGCCGGCGTAATATTGTAGGTAGTGTTCAGAGAGTTTGGATCGGCAATAGTTCCAGAACCGATAACTGTCCAAGTAGAGCTGTAACCAGAAGAAACTGTTCCGTCCAGATCAAGCGTGGTATTATTGGCACACAAAGAATCTTCGGTCAATATGTTAACAAGCGGTTGGTCAAGTATTGTAATCGTAATGTTGTCACTTTCTGCAAGACAATTTCCGTTATTCGTTGAAGTTAAGGTTAGTATGACAGAGCCAGTTGAAGTATCTGCTGATGAGATCAAGTAATCAGTAGATAAATCTGTTTCGGTTGGAGAAAAGGCTCCTGAACCAGAAGTAGACCAAATTCCTGTAGTTGTTGGACCTGATACTAATCCAGCGATAGATACTGAAGGATTTGTTCCACATGTCACAATATCAGCTCCAGCTGAGACGGCTGGTGGTTCAGTGAAGTAGATAACCATGGTGTCTTTATCGTCAGGACATGCAAAGAAAGAACCGTCAGATTCAATGAATATAGCAACCGAATCATTTGCAAGATCAGTTGGAGAAGGTGTGTAAGTGGTATTCAAATCAGCAATGTTTGCAAAAGATCCTCCAAAACCACCAGACCATTCAGAAGCTACCGCAAATTGTAGTGTTCCAGAAATTGGAATCGCGCCAACGTTGTTTTTACAATAGGTGTCATCTAAACCTGCAGATACTAAAGGAGATTGAATAAATGAAACTTTCATTGTATCATACCTAGGGTCACAGTTTCCAGTCGATTGTAAGACAAATGTCAAAAAGCCTTGATCGTAATCACTTTGGACAGGGTCATAAGTCGTTGTCAAAGAAGTTGGATTATTCAAAGTACCTGCTCCATCTAAAACGCTCCAAATACCAGTAGTAGTTCCACCAGATACCGATCCATCTAGATTTACGACAGTTTCTGCATTACATAAGGTTGTATCTACTCCTGCATCTACATTAACTCGTCTCAGGAATGAAGAAAGATAGTGGTAAAGTACTCCTCCAGTTGCTCCTCCGTTGAAAACACCTAAAGAGAAAAAGTCACTTGAATTGGTAAGGAGATTACTTGAGTTTACAGCAATTTGAGCAGTAGTAAATTGAATGGTGTCACCAACATAGGTTCCACCTGTTCCGGGTACTGGATCAAAGTCTAATGGGTCGATAATAGTAGTAGATCCGTTTAAAGTAAAATTAAACTCAGCTCCAGCAGGACAAACAATTGTTAAGAAGAAAGGCTGCGATTTATTTCTTGTAAAACTAACTTGTTGCGAACCAGCGCAGTTTAGTGGAGGGAGCAAAGCTTCACCCATTTCACATCCGTATCCAGTAGCATGTAATAGATAGATGTTTTTGTCCGAAGTTACGTAAGTAAGTGGTTCGGTGACGGAGTGGGCATAGGTGTCACCTTGATTGAGGATTTGTGTAGTAGTTGTTACACCATCATCAATTACCACAGTTGTATAGTTTTCAACCGCTACAACAAAAAATGATTCATCAGCTCCAGCATTCAAGAATCCTTTTGAAACCACATAGTCAGTACCTATCACATCAACTGGCACAATTTGGTCACCCATTAAATCATAGCAACCTCCACCGCTTGATCGGACGGAGTCATCTGAACAGGTGACGGCAATTTTTTTGTCAGAAGTAACTACGGTTCCGGTTAAATTATTTCCTGCAACGCTGGTGTTGAGTACGACATTCTCGCAAGTAAAAGAACTACCTGCGAAAGGCAAAAACACCGAAAATGTCACTCCTGCAGGATGGCCTACAATGTCACATGCCGGGGTAACATAAATTGTCGTATTGTCTTCAGTGGCAGTGATATTAATTTGTTGTTTGGGATCGATTCCAGAGATGTTTTGACTGTTCCATTTGGTTTGAAAAGGACATACAAATTCATATCCTAAACCGTTTTGTCCCTTTAATGAGTATGTTTCAGGATTGTTACCTGATGATAAAAAGTCATACACAACGATAATAGGGAAGTCTGAGGTAATTTCGAATCCAGAGGTTAAAACAGTATTTGCTGGACTTGTTTCAAGTTCAGTTAATATGTGAGATAAGTCTTTAGAAAATAAGCTGTTTGGAGCTACGATAAATGTCGTGTCATAAGTGGCTGCTGGTTGTCGCAGTCTTATGGTTGTGGTGTTATTAAAGGTTGAAAATAGAAAAGCCATAGGCACATTGTCGGCATGATCGGGCGTTACCCATGGTGCCGCGAACCAAAAAGTGGTGTCTATTTGGGCTTTTGCTTCTTGTGATCCAAAAGTTGACCAGAAGCCTATTGTCAGTATGATGTATTTAATCCATTTCATAACCAGCCTTTTTTATTCCTCTTTCTTCTTTTTCTTGTTATCGTCAAATATGCTGTTATTCAATTCTTCGTCTTGTTCGTCTAAACTTGGTTTTTTGGATGTGGTTTGGAACGATAACATTATTTCATGAGAACCTGTGTTGTAGCCTTGTATATCACCCATTGAGTAGTCAAATGCGTAACCTAAATTGAATCTGTTTTTAATTTTTAATCCGAGAGCCACTCCTGCAGCATCTTGCGATCGGTAGGTCAATCCTATCCAATATTTCTTGTCAAAAGTAGCTCTTAGCATTCCTGAAAATTGCGGTTGAACAGGTTGAACGAAGTTGGCCATAACTACAGGCATTAATTCAAAGTCCTTTTTACGTTTAATGACGTTACCTTCTTCATCAGTCTCTGGTTTTTTCTTTTTGTTGACCAACCATTTATATCCAACAATACCTGTGTAGTGTCTAGACAATCCTGCGTTAAAAGTCGTAAAGTTCAAGACATCAGTGAAAACATTTCGAGTAGAAGCCATGAAGAAGAACTCTTTGTTATATAAATGGAGTCCAGCATCTAAATCAAATGCATTTGCAGATAAAATGTTACCGGTTAACAAAGCATCTCCAGGATCTGCTAACTGGGCGTCATAAAGTTTAATGTTCAATTGAAGATAGCCTGGTTTCACACCTACTCCTAGCTTCCAATCATCATTAAGTCTGATATGATAGGCGTAGTTGAGATAAAAACCTGTGTTTTGAACTAATCCGCTTCGGTCTGAAATGATAGAGGCTCCATAACCATGCTTCATTTTATTTCCAGCCGAACCATAGTAATTTGCATAGAGCGTGAGTGGAGCACCGTCAAAACCAGCCCATTGTTTTCTAAAGCCAATATTAGCGTAATGAACATCTTTTGATCCTGCAATTGCTGGATTGAAGTAAAAGTCATTCATCATGAAATTAGTGAAGACGTATTGCTGCTGACCAAATGATTGTTGGCAGCCTAGTAAAAGTGCTATGAGTACTAATTTTTTCATTTAGTTACCGTTTACTAGAACAAGAAGAGCTCCTTCATAGATCTCCTCATCACTAATTTTAATGATGTAATAATAGTTTCCTTCTGGAACCAATTCTCCGTTGAATGTTCCGTCCCAAGGTTCGTTATATCCTATTGAGTTAAACACGGTTTGTCCCCAGCGATTCACAATGATTACTTCTGCCTCAGGATTACTGAATGGGATAAATTCTAGCTTCCAGACGTCATTTTTCCCATCTCCATTTGGTGAGATTGCGTTCGGAATCAATTGATTAATTTCGTTTGTAACTGTGTTGATCGATATGGTTTGTGAAGTGCTATCGATACATCCTAAAGGTCCAGTTGCATATAGTGTGACGTCATAATCTCCGTTTGCAAAATAGACTGTTGAAGGGTTTTGATCTGTCGAAGTTTCACCGTTACCCAATTCCCAGTACCATGATACTGCATAAAGAGAGGTGTCAATGAAGTTGAATTCTGCACCAACATTCAAGCCATTGGAAGTATTATAAAAGAAAGCCGCATTTGGAGCCGGTGGCACAGTAATAGTTTGTTGAGAGGTGTCAGCACATCCATCTGTCGTATTAACA
>Ga0189274_100142_pt1 | contig 52173 bp, 43 predicted proteins | sample N5B1minimetaG_FD_130323 | JGI IMG/M metagenome (GOLD analysis project Ga0189274, IMG submission 130323) | Marine microbial communities from the Costa Rica Dome - N5 B1 mini metaG | ecosystem: Environmental > Aquatic > Marine > Oceanic > Photic zone | place: Costa Rica: the Eastern Pacific...
AATGAGAAAAAAAATTAAAAATAAACGTTAACTTCAGCACCAAAATGAGTCGATCTCGTGCACTTGATTTGCACTGCTCACTTTCATCCGCCGCAGGTGGTATACATTGACCGCCCTATCCACCTGATTTAGCAAAATGATAATCTGTTAAATGTAGAATTTTCATTAAAAGGTTGGTTTTATGTAAAACATTGAAAGTGAGAAGTATTATAGCGAAATTTAATAAGAAAATTCTGTTTTCCCTTTGAACAAAGCAAAATTCTCCAAAAACCTAATATACTTTTAGTCCACGATTACAACTCCACAATATTGTAATAAAATATGTGTTTCTTTTTTTAAATTGTACCTAACGGTTTGTGTATGATTGGTTAAGAACTCCCTCATGTACGGCATGTCCGCCTATAATAAAGATAATTGATTGCAGGAAATTCCCTTTTTGAATTTCCGACGGCAATTAATAATACAACGTGTTATATGCAGCTATTTTATTTTGTGATAATTGTATCTTTTTTCTTTGATGTCTTTAAGGTTGTAGAGCCCAAAAAAGTAGACTGATTTAAAGCTAGTGTCGTTAAACGCTTTTTTCAATTCTAAGATAATATGAGGTGTTGTATTATAAAAATGTAATTCATCTCCCCATATTATTAGAATTTCTGAGTTGCCTCCATTCTTACTTTGATATATCTTTTCAGCAGTTTCTTTTATGTCCTCTTCATGAATTAATACATAGTCAAACCCATAGTCAATAAAGATATTATTCCTCCCAAAATAATTTGATTTGTACCGTTCCGGTACTGGATATAGGTTATAGCTTTCAGCTATATTTTTAAAATCATTCTTATCCAAATCAAAATTTAAATATTCGTTCTTCGTTTTTAAATGCTTAATATTTTTTTGAATGCTTTCTGCAATAACTTTTGCTAGTTTTTTATAAGTTTTAATTTTTCCTTGTGGAATTGCATCACTGTCCCAAGGTGTACATATTTGGATATTAACTATTATTGGAGGGTTGTAAATTTCTGTTATGAAGTCGGATAGCTTTTCACAAATATTCTTTGCTTGATTAAATCTGGCTAGATAATCCCGTATCACAAATTGTGTAACCTGAACTCCAATATGTTTTCCCTCAGTACTTAGGAATAAGTCAGGATTTTTATGTCCATCATTGTCGTTTGGGAAGAAATGTGAAATCTGTCTTTTTTCAATTTGACGGAGGTAACCTATAAAAATATGTCCAATTAAGTGTTCAACCTTTTTAGTGTCATTTTCGTCAACTAATTTTGGTCGATTGTATGAATGGCCATTGAGCGAATATGGTAGTTTGAATTGTCCAAAAAGTTGATTCTTTCCCTGATTTAGCTTGTGATTAAGTTTAAGCACTTTTCTTTTTAATAATTACACACACCTTTTTATATGCTGAATTTTGTTAGGTATCTTCATATTTAACTTCCAGAAGGGCAGGCTATGCCCTAGTTTTATGTTTTAATGTAAAACATAAATTTCCTTTTATTCAACTAAGGTTTGGGGTAGGGTAGATTGATTATAAATATAAGAATTTTCTAGGAAAGGAAAATGTGTGCAATTCTGCAAGTGTTGTAATTATTTTATCTTATAGATTTTTAATGTTTTATTTGGATTCCAAACTTGATTGCTTTCTTTTTTGTTTTGCTCTGCAAAAGAAAAATGTAAAGCAAGAGGGCAACACGGCAGACCGGTGTTGCAAGGGTGGATATACAAATAACCTGCTATATAACAGCATCTTAACTTAAAATGACTTTGAAAAAGGTGCGTTTAGCTAGTCAAATTTGCGGCAAATACCCTTGAATCCCTTATAAACAGCCCTGAATTTGCGGCAAATCCATAAAATGAACCGGATTTACAAATAGAACTAGAGCTTGAATATGGAAATTAGGCGTTAATGCTAATTTTATTAAAATTAGTAAGTGAGTCTACAAAGTCCGAATAAAAGTCTTACTTCCTAGTGAGTTCAATTGCTGCCTCCAAATATTCATCTTTTCCCTCTTTCACACCTTCAATTGTACGATGAACATATATATCAGGAAGAAAGCCAATCCCGTGCAATGTTGAACCATCATGTTTGACAACTTTCATGCCTGTCCACCTAATATTATATCCCCCTGGCAGTTCAAAGCGATTGATATTGCCATTCGTTCCAGCAGTGGGCTCGCCTATTATCGTAGCCAATTTATATCCTTTTATGAATCCCATATAACTCTCAGCATAACTAATGGCGGAACCTTTGATCATGAAAATTATTTGCTTGTCCCCCAAATAAGGTTGTTTGTTCGGTAACAGCCAATTTGCATTTTGAAAGGTGGTTTCATTCCTATCAGGGTAGATGTTTTGAGGGATTTGCATCCACGAGTCCGATGTATCTTTTTCTTTCAGCAAATAGGAAATGAAACCATGGTTGCCTCTTGGATATACCCTCAAATCACAGATAATTGATTTTGATTTGGCCAGTTCTGGAAGAAGCTTTTCAATATCTTCCATTGCTATACTGTTTAAATTCAGATAAAAAACACTGTCATTGATTTTTTCATAATCTGACATCCGGGTGGCAGAGCTGAACGGGTATTGACTCCTGATAAGCTTTATGTTCTCATTGCCAACCTTAATATTCAATTCTGAACCTTTCTCTCCCATTAAGCTTTGCTGTTCTGCCCTATGGTTCAGCCACCCTTTTGTTCCAGCTGAGATTCTTGAATTTATCTCTTCAAAATATTCAACAACGCTCTCACCATTTATTTCCGTGACAACATCACCAACCCTTAAAGGAATTTTGCTGTCCAAAACGTTGGTGATTACAAGTTTTTCTTCAACCCAGGTCCAAGTAATCGGAGGAGTCAGCCATCCAGTATTCTCTTTGTATGAGACCACAATATGGCCATCTTTTAATGGAGCAGTGAATTTTTGTAGCGTTGTCAAGTGGTCCATTCCCGTTGAGTCTTTGAAACTGTTCGTTAAGGCTTTTTTTAGCTCGTCTAGCCAATTCAAATCCACGACATCAAAGTAAGGGTAGAAGTGCTGAAAGACATTATATGTATTAATCACATTGCCCAGTCTAACCTTTAAATAGGCCGGATTTCTAGGTGTTTCTTCAAGTGTAAGCTTTAATCTCTCCAATCCTTCTTGGTTTGTTTTGGGATACGTTCCTTCATCGTTTGAATATAAAACCAATGGCATTTGAATATAGATCTCACTACCAACCTCCTTGGTCAATGTTTCTCCAAACTTTGGTTGTGAAGGGAACAAGGACTGACCTTTTTCCTTTTCAACAACTCCAGAGTATTCTAACAAGACCGATTTGGACCCGCTGTAATGATCCAAATCTGTTACAGAGCATAAATACCCAACACCCTCAAAATACCATTTATTAGGTTGATTTTCATTGAATGTAACATCCGTTTCAAAATCATTGTTTGATAACGGAACTTGGACCCAATTGTCATTTTCCTCATAATACAACATAGGCAAATCATACAGTATCGAACCCTTGCCCTTAATGGCAGAACCGAGATGAATCAAAGTAGTGATGGAATCAACCTGGGTAATTATCTCGTATTGCTTCCATTTATCGCTCGTGATGTTTTCCATTTTCAAATCAGAAGTGCCATCTGATTTCTCCAATGCTAACCTTAGATATGCTTTCTCCAAAGGAACATCCCCTTTTTTTGCCCAAGCAACATACTTTATCTTTTTCCCGAGGTATTTGGAAGCATCGATTCCTATGGAAAGTTTACCGACCATATGGGAATAGTCTTTTTTTATAAGCCCATTTACCCTTGAACTTTGGTACGGTGTTCTAAGTTGGGGATCCATGCCATATCCAACACCTCTGTGCTGCCAATATGTTGGTTCCATACCTCCTATGTCCTCAGGCGTTATAGATTTCAGATTATATTGGCCTGGTTGGTTTTTTGAAAAGATTACTGTGGGGGCAATGGGCTTAAAGAGTGCTTTAAGTGTATCAATCAACTCATCCTTATTTTTGCAGCTCTCTACACGGTCGGCTCCATAGATGGCAAACGAAGCCCAATCAATTTCCGAAGCCATATCACTTGGATGAAAATATTTTACATATCCATAAACTTTTGAAAAGGTTTTTAGATTTTCAACTTTTCGGTCAAACTCCTTATCATATGCTTCATTATTACAGCTTGATAAAAGAATGACATATATGGAAATAGATGCAATAAATGTCAAGCCTGAAATTTTTGCCACTTTTCTCATATATTTAACTTGATATTATAAATTACTATTTAAAAACAAGCTTTTCGGGAGAGCTTACAATTTAAGGATATTTTCCTACAATGAATCCGGAATGGAATCTTCAAGCTTTCTTTTTTGTTTTGCTTCGCAAAAGAAAAATGTAAAGCAAGAGGATAGCGCGCAAGCGCGACGCTATTGATTCATTTTCCTTCGGAAAAACCCATTTTCAGTGTGTTTTTCGAAAATAATGAAGAATGAAGTTTAGGGCATTTTTGACTAAAAAAGGCATTCAGCCCAGTAAAATCAATAGATTTTTGACTAAAAAACGATTTTTTGAAGTCTCTATAAATTGAAAAAGTAGACAATTATTTGAACAATTAATTTTGTAGATTGATTTTCGTTTTTGATGAAAAAATGCTCTGAGCCCACTAAAATCAGGGAATCTTTGATGAAAAAATGATTGCGCAGTATTCAAATTAAGTGAGATTAGTTTTTAGAATTTTGGCCATCTGTGATTTAAGGATTAACATTTAGAGCGCAATTAAAAAGTCAGTATCTCATTTCGAAAAAAAATCGCTTATCCACTCCAAATCATTCCTCATCTTTCGATTTCTTTTCTTCCCTGTAAAATAGGTTCAAATGGTCCATCAAAGCTTCCTCCCCAACAGGCATCAATCGGTTGGCAATGGTCATCGCCTGATGGATGAATTCCTCTTCGTTCCTGTCCATTACATCATCCGAACCCAATTCGGGTTTTATTGCCCTCATGGATAGGTATGTCAATGCGCGAACGGTCAACAATAGATCGGCATAACCATCAAGGTAAAAGAAGGTGGGTTGGAATTTTTCCTTGAACCAAGGATGGGGAACCAAGGTAGGGGAGTGGTCGTTCGAGTGGTGTCTCAAATCCTTTAGGAGCTTTTCTTCGTTTGGGTTCATGATATGATGTATATGAATTGATTTATGAGATTAACTGTTTTCAAGTTTCGATAGCACTTCATCTATTTTATCCATATAATACATTTGGCTATCTGGAAGGATGCAAAGTACCAGTTCCAGTACTTGGGTAATACTATCTTCCTTTGATGCATTTTTGTTTTTAGGGGCCAACATCATCCCATCACCGTCAAGAGCGAATACACAGAGGTGCAATAGGCTTCTGATCTGCATCAAAAGGTGGTTGTTGTTCCTTACTTCAAAGGACACATGGTTTCCTTTTGGATCAATGGTCTTTTTGTTTCCAAGCAGCCCGGTAAGATTTTTTCTAAGGTCTTGGATTTCCTTTAAGGTTTTGAGTTGCTCCTTTTTGTGTTTCATTGTTATGTTTTTAGTTTGGTTATCATTCTTCTTCCTTCAAAAGGAGTTTTTCTATACGGTCATAGCTGTCCAACTGGTCATCAGGAAGAATGTCAATGACCATCTCCAGTATGGTGATCACCGCATCATCCTTGGATAGAAAGGGAAGTCTTGGAGAGTCGAGTTCGTTTTCATTGTCAATGGTGGACATACATAATCTCAGTAGGCATGAGATGACATAACGCAGTTCTGAATTGTTTTCCACCTTGAACACTACTTCTTGGACTTGCGGTTCATCCTTCCCATGATACCTTCGCTTTCTAGGGTTCAACAAACCAATCACTTTGTCCAAAAGTTCTTTTTCGTTGATTTGGCTTTCCTCGTTCTTTTCCATGGCTACTTTGTTAAGTTGTGGTTTCTTTATCGGAAAGCATGAGTTCCCGCATTTCATCCAGATAGTTGCCCTCTTCCAAGGGTATGAGGTTCTTTGCAAACTCCAGCACGGTCTTTACATCCTCCTTTATGTTTTTAATGTCCAAGGTCATATCACATTGCTCATCCAAGGCCAGGACACATACATTGAGGGTCGATTTTAAGGTATAGAAAAGTGAAAAGTGACTGTGGATATAGACATGGTTGAGATAAAATCCTTTTTTGGTCCTTCGATTTGTAGGTCTCATCATTTCAAAATTCTCCTTGCTCAATTGCCTGATCGTGTCCAATAGGTTCGGGTCTTCTATATTTTGGGTTTCGAGCAAAGCCTTTTTTCCTCTGGTAATAAGGGTCTGTAAAAGTTGAATTTCCTCTTCAAATAATTGCCTGATGTCATCCAAAAAGAGTTCAAGCTTATGTTCCAAAATGTCCAACTGACCCCTTTCAATATGGAAGGAGTTTTCATACCTTGAACTGGAATAGGCCCTGTCCAATAATTGCAACAACTCCATTTCTGTGGGGTCATCAAGGTTGAACATTCCCTTTGTTCGGTGTATAATCCTTTCCAAGAACTTTTGATGTACCTCTATCTTATGGCAAATTTTGACTTTCCCGCAAAGAAAGCCTTCCAAGACCCGGTATCCTAGTTCAAAGCCTTGATGGGCCATAAAGGCGGCTTGGGAAAGGTTGCCCTCCGACTTGAAGTATTTGAACCCTTTTTGAAAGGCCAAACAGCCTTTCAAGGATGTTCGAAAGACCTCTTCAATGATTGTCAGAAAGTCTTCGTTTGTTATATCTTCAAAATGGTTCCAAGGAAAGCCAATATCCTGATCTCCAAAGATGAGATATTCGGTCCGACAATGGTTGATGAAATAAAGATTGCCATTTGCCAGTTCCGTTTTGGCGTAAACTAGCGAAAAGATATTGTGGAAATGATTTTGATGGTCAAAAAACAACCCTTGGACAATGGGAAGTAACTTGTTGTTGATGTCATTTTTGGGTGCATCAATAATGATGTTCCACCTGAATTTAAAGGTGTTCTTTTTTTCGTGGCCCTTGTTCAGATAGACCTGTGAAACATTCGGAATTACTTTGATAATATCCGATAAAACCCCCTGTATCTCGGGGTCTAGCTGTTTCTTTCTTTGTGCTAAGGAATCCATATGTCGAAGTTTTAAGGTGAATTTCAATCCATTCGTGTAGATTTTCTATACCAATGTATAAAATAAATACTCATTTTCTACACGAATCAGATAAAATTTTATATAAGTGTATCTAAAATCTATCTTTATGTATCAAAATTTTACATACACTCCATAATGACAGACCTAGGATTATATTTGGCCAAAAAGTCCATCAACAAAGCGGAAGTGGCGAGAAGGACAGGCATAAGTAAATCAAGGATAAGTCAATTGAGTTCCAACCCGACCACGAAACTAAGGGCGGAGGAACTCTACCTGATTTCATTGGCCATTGATATAGACCCCTGTGAAGTAATGAAGGAATTATACGGAAATGTAAAGCTTCCTAATTGAGGTTTTACCTCGCTCAGTAGTATTAGTTTGTGTAAGATTTGGGCTTGCAGCACTTCGCTTTGCTTCGTTCGCTTTTATTTCAGTTGCCAAAAAAGATAGCTTTTTTAAAAAGTCGCCATCTGAATAGTAGTAATATTAAATTGTGCAATGCGTTGAAATTCTTTTCAACCCCTGAAACCAAAGGAATATACTTCTCTTGCATTTCCTGTAAGCTTTATGTTTTTAATTGACCCTGTCCCCTCGAAGAAAATACAGACTCCTATTATTTTACTTTTGGGATTGGGAACGTTAAAGGAATAAGCTGGTTCTTCATTTACAAAAATGACCAATTCTTGGTCTTTTGATACACATTTTAACTGAACATAATCAGTATAGTCAACACCAAAATTTTCTAGGTCATTTTTCTTTCCGTCTACTCTTTCTCCAAAAGCAAACAAAGAAATATCTGAAATACATCCCTTATTGCAAATTGGAACCACAATTGGCCCTACTTCACTCACAATCGTCACTTGGGCACCTTGGCATGGAGTGTTACCGGATTTAAAATTGTTTTTTAATAAAGCGGTTAATTCAAAATCATCCGTGTATACTCCACCAAAGTCCCTTATTTGATAAAACCCTACAAGAGTTTTTGACTCAAATGGGTCTTTTCCATATTTTTTTAGTGATTCGGTTCTTACAGAAAGTTCTCCATCTATTCGGAAATCCTCATTGTTCAAATATATGGGCAATGAATCAGTTTCAATAGTAGCCATCCAGTCATTTGAAGGAATGAAAACATTCTTTTCCTTGATGATTGAATCATTGACCACCAATTTTGACTTGAAGAACCCGGGATGATAATATATACTGGTTGAAATGCTGTCATTTTTATCAACAATCACCCGTTTACGTTCATCCCAATCCTGTTGGATTTCAACCTTATCTTTTTCGCCTATCATCGAAGCGTCATATTTAAAGATTACGGAATTTGGCAATCCAGTGGTGACCGATTTTACCGAAAATTTAAAATCACTTGGGTCATAGATAGTAGTGCTGTTTTCAAAAAAATGAAAGATTGAAATTGCTAGGATGACCAGCAAAATAGGAATCACATAAATGAACCACTTCCATGATTTTTCCTTTCTCTGAGTTTCTATATAATTGACAGGTTCCATCTCAAGCAAAAACATACGCCAATTGTCATAGCCTATATATTTTGCCAAAGTGTCGAGAGATGACCTGTTGGGTTTGGAACGATAATTAACCCTGCCGCTCAAACGCTTCAATGTGGATATACTCAATAAAGTACCAGTTTCTTTATATACAGAATCACTTAAAATTTGAAAATCTTTCGTGTCCCAATTATCTATAGAGCCAATGGACAGTTTTCTTTCTATCCGTTCAAAGCAAAGAGAGATATGTTTTTTGAAATTTTCCACAATTTATTTCTCGTGAACAAAGATGAATAGATATGAATGCGTAAAAACAATTAAAGAATTATTTGCCAACATACTTTTGGCAACATCAATCAATATAACAAAAGAACAGATTTTATCATGAAAGCAAAAATTCACATCTTATTACTATTGGCAATCCTGACGATTCAATTTTCATGCGCTCAAAAAAATAATAATATCAATTCAACTGTGGCCTTGCCTTTTAATCAAGAAGTTTGGAAAATTATGGATAAGGGTAGGGCGGAGCATTCAATTGACACAACTATCTATGATGGTAAGATGGCACTTCACTTACCATTGGGACATACAGCCTATCTAAATAATAAGGAATTCGAAAACTTTGAAATGGAATTTGATGTTATTGGTTTTGTTATGCCAGGAGTGGGTTTTCGGGGTCAAGATGCGAACAATTATGAGTTGGTTTATTTTAGGATAATGTCCAACAGTAAAAAAGATGCACTGCAATACCTCCCTATATTTAACGGGAGTCTTCCATGGCAATTGTACAATTATCCCAAATATGAGGCCGTCGCAACTTTTGATGAAAGAAAAGAAGGTACTGTACCTTCATCTTTTCATAAATATTTGAAACAAGGTATTATAAATGACAGTTTGAAGATTGAACTAGGAAACCTTGGAATAAATTTTTCAAGTAAAGCTCAACTACAATTTATAAATGAGGATACTTGGGGAATTGGTGACATCGAACAACTAAAAGGGGGATTTCTTAGAAAAGCTACCTCTGGATGGGAATTATGGAATCCATATGTATGGTCACATGTAAAGATTAGGGTAATAGGGGAACATGCCACCGTTTATGTGGGGGATATGATCAAACCCAAAATGATGGTGAAATTAAAACTTGGCACCAAGTCAGGTAATATTAGTCTTAGAAACCAGTTTTTTGATGCTTTTTTTGCCAATGTTACCATTAAAGAACTTAAGGATAGCGTATCAAAAATTAGTGATGAAGAATTCCGAGCTGAATCGGGAAACTATCTTAAAACGTGGAAACTATCACCCAAATTTACTAAAAGGGATTCTGCAATTATTTCACAATTGGATTCAATGCAAAAAAGTAAAATCTTATGGAAAGAAATAGTTGCAGATGAAGATGGTTTGGTCAATTTGAGTCGTTTTATGGATGTGATGAGCCAGAGCGTTGTTCTAAAAACAAATATTGTTTCACAATCAAATCAAACCTTGAAAATGCATTTTGGCTTTGCCAAGCATATGATTGTAGTCCTCAATGATAATATCATCTTTAAAAAGGAAATGGATGTCACTAAAGAAGAGGGTAGGGTTTTTATTGATAATGAAACAATTGACCTCAATCTTAAACATGGAACAAACGAACTGTTCTTAGTATTGACCGGTGATGAGGAATACCATCAAAATTGGGGAATGATAACTCGATTGGAGAATATGGAAGGAATAAAAATTGAGTAATGCCTCGCTCAGTAAATTAGTTAGTGGTAAGTTTTGGGGCTTGCAGCACTTCACTTCGTTTCCTTTTGCGACCAACGGGAGTAAAAGCAAGATTTGTCATGACAATGACACATCTTGAATTAACCTCAGAATGATAGAAAAAGTATTCAAAAATTCTTAATCAAGGAACTTTTTTGGCAATGTTTAGGTTGAATGAACTTATAGGGAATTGAGCTCTTTTTAAGAATTAATATTAGTAGCTACTTTATTTTGACTAACATTTCTTCAATTGCATCAATAACTAAATGTGGTTCGTCAACCTGTATAAAATGCCCACTTTTTTCAGTTGATATGATTTTTATTTGAGGGACTTGCTTTTTTAAATCCCTATAAAGTCTTTTTTGAATCTGAATAATCTTTATTTGGCTGGAATCGTTTTTATCGACCTGATTTGATTCAAGTAAGGTTATTGGTATTTCAGTCTTGAAAGGAAGTGTTCTTAATATGGAATCATGTAACGGATAAGCATCTACTTCCATACGAAATCCTTTGGGTATTAGTTTTATTTGTTCTGCAAGTAGGCTGTCCTCCGTTTTGATTTCTTTTTCAGTTTGTAATTTTTTGTATTCTTCATTAAGATATTCACTGCCAGGATCGATAAGCACTAATCCTGTTATGTTTTTTGGATAGCGATGAAGATAAAATCGGGCAACATATCCTCCCATAGAGTGACCTACCAAAATAATAGGAACATTAATAATCCCTTCCTTTTCCAAAAGCTCTTTTAATTCATCAGATACATTTTCAAGTGATCTTGGTGAATCGGTCAATTCAGATTTGCCTAGTCCGAATTTATCGTAAGAAATAGTTTTGGCTATTTTAGAAATTTCCCTCTGAACTTCATTAAAATCCTTTAAGTCGCTTCCGCCACCACAAAGAAATACGACAATAGGCTCCCCTTCTCCCCAAGTCAAGACATGCTGTTGTCTATTCTTAATTTCAACATAATGGTAGTTCGGCTTGTTTTTACATGAACAGAAGAGAATCAAGCCCAATAACACAAATATAATATTGTTCATACATAGACTGTTTAAAGTCATGACGAACCGAAATAATATATGTTACGGTATGGGAGAGGCTTTTAGAATAACTTTGATAACCAATAGATGAAGACGAATATCACAAAAACAGCTAGTTCAATTAGGTAAAGGTACTTAGGTTGAAAAATGTCTTTTATGTTTTTGGTTTTTATCATTGGATTGTGATTGATGTTATCGCAATATCCACCAAAGAGCAAACATTAATACACATACTGCCGTTTGGATGTATAGGAATACTTGGAATATTCTTTGGGTCTTTTTTGTCATACCTTAAATATACAATATTTATGTTATAGGTATCCAGTCCAGAGGCGTTCCATCAAATTCAGGGTGTTCATTCTTCGCCAAAGTATAATTAATTTGGTTGGTTTTCCCAAGGGTTAATTATCCTATATGTACTACTCCTCGTCCCGTATTTTAAATTCTTATCGATTATATTTCTGGAGTATTTCCATTCGGAATCAAAAAAGCCAATATTGATTGCTACTTCTTTACTTTGGAATTACCGTTCCGAAATATTGGCATGATATAAAGAAGGAAGATGTCTTATACAGTTAGATGTATATTAAATTGCAAACGAACTGCTTTAAATAGAGTTAAGTTCCAATTGATAGGTGTCAAGTACATTGCTAGGTAAGGACTTAAGATAAATTTGGGTGGTACTAAGTTTATTATGGCCCATCATTGCGGAAATGGCTTCCAAAGGAACTTTTTTGAACATTGCATGGGTTGCAAAACTATGCCTTGAAACATAGGAAGTCAAACGCTCTTCAATCTTACATTCTTTTGCAATCTCTTTCAAACCAATATTGTAACGTCTAAGCTCCCATTGCGCATCTTTGTACTGCAATTCCAAAGTTTCCCGATAAATTATTGGCAATAAAAAACCAGAGGGGTTAGGATGGTCCAGATAATATTGAATGATTGGTTTAATCTGATCGGTTATAATTATATCGTAGCGTTTTCCTGTTTTACGTCTTTGGAATTTAACACGACCATCGATGATATTATCCCTTTTCAGGAATGCCATATCAATAAAGGACATGCCCAACATCAGATAGGAAAGAATAAAATAATTGCGATAGTGAAAATGATTGGAACCAATCTTGGTTTTCATTTCAAGTATTTTCTTGATGCTGTCAATCTTAATGGCTCTTTTTTCAGTGGGCTTTGTTTTTATGGTGTAGTATTTAAAAGGGTAAAGTGCCTCATCCACCATGCCCTCCTTGATTCCTTTATTGTAGATGGCCTTTATCGTTCTCATATAAGATGCAATTCCATTGATGGTATTGCCTGGTTTTGATAAATGGTGCCTTTCAAACCGTTTTAAGAATTCAAGATTGAGTTCATTGAATTTTAAATCCCTATTGTTTGTAAATACTTTTAGTCTTCCTATGATTCCGGAATAATTTCTTGCCGTTCCTATCCGTTTTTCTATAATAAGCTCTTCTGCTTTTTGAAGACCGAATTCATAGAACGAGTTTAATCGTTTTCTATTGACAATTTTATCGGCAATGTCTTTGGCTGTTAGCCCATCCAATTGATCATTATCGGCCAGTCTATTGATTACTTCTTGTGCCTTGAGTTGTTTTTTTAATAAAAGGGTATTCATCAAGTGAACCGAATCAACATCTGGAAAATTTCTTTTTACTTTGCATCTGTGATGATCCCAGTATTCCTCTGGGACATAATGACCTGTTTTGATCGAAGTGGTTTTTCTAAAATGGGTCAGCCTCAAAATGATGGGAAAACATCCATTTTGGGTCATTCTGCGTGTGTCCAAACTTAGCTTTATACTCGTGTTCATGAACATAAGTTATAAAAAAAATTGCACGCAATTTGCACGCAAAAGCTTGGTTTCAATTGATTCTGTTTGAAATCAAAATTTATTAAAATATTGATAATCAATTAAATAGAAGTAAATTTAATTTTGCTTGTACCCCATTCGACGACGCTGTTAATCAGAGGGTCCTTGGTTCGAGCCCAAGAGGGGGAGCAGATAAAGTAAAAGCCACCGAAAAACGGTGGCTTTTTTGTTGGGTAAAGTTTGTTGTTGAGTGTCATATAAGTGGCAATATTGATACATGCCATTTTTCTCCAATTTCATCAAAATATTTGAAATCCCAATTAGTTGATTGGCAAATCTGGCTTCACGATAAATCCCTTATTTCTTAATATGCATTTAACCAATTACTTAAGTGCGTTTTGTGGTCAAACTGTCGTTTACAGGGTAAATATGGTTGTTTGTAAAGCAACTTTTCTTATGCAATGCTTTTATCAATAGTTTTGTTCTAGCTAAAAAGAGCATTTTGATTTCTAGAAAAGAACTTCTTTTTCAAATAATACTGCACGTTTTGGTGCTATTGTTTTTCTCCTTTAGCCGAAACACCGGGGGAATTGTCTGGTATCGGGCCGTATTCCTTTTGTTTTATAGTATTTCGACCGTGTCCATAACGTATTACCTAATGCCACGGTTTCTGTATAAAAAAAAGTATTGGCAGTTCTTCTTTGGGGTGACCTTGGTAGTGGTATCCGTAATTTTGATCGAAGAATTGGTGTTGGAGCCTATAATGTTTCCCGATACCGAACGTGGAAGAAGCTTTCCTGGAATATATATATCATTATTCAGTGTACTGCCCGTAATCTGTATTCTGTCCGGATTTAAATTCGGATGGGATGCCTTGCAGAAACAAGCGCAGATAGATGAATTGAAAAACGCTATAGAAGAAAGTGAACTTCAATTTCTCAGAAACCAGATAAACCCGCACTTTTTGTTCAACAATTTGAACAATTTATACTCCTATGCCCTGCAAGAATCGCCCAAAACCCCTGAGATTATTTTGGAGATGAGCGGTGTTCTGCGTTACATGCTGTACGAGTCCAAAGAGCAGATGGTCCCGCTCAAAAAAGAGCTGGAGCAACTGGGGAACTTTATCAAGTTGTACAAATTACAGATAGAGGACAGGGGCGAGGTACTTTTTGATGTTGATAAAATAGAGGGCGAATACAGGATCGCGCCATTAATTTTGATCGTGTTTATCGAAAACGCCTTTAAACATAGCCAGTCGGGTCAATCTTCGGATATCAAGATCAATATTTCCGTTAAAGTAAATAATACCACCTTGGAGTTCGTATGCAGCAATAACTACGTCTCTGGCTTTAGTTTGGATAGTGTGGCCAAGGGTATCGGGTTAAAAAATGTGAGGAAAAGATTAGAGCTGCTTTATCCTAAAAAACATATTTTGCAGATAGAGGAAACAGAGAACGATTACAAGGTATATCTAAAATTGGAACTGGAAAAAGTCTAAAAAGATGAGGTGTATTATAGTTGAGGATCAACCACCGGCGCAGCGAATCTTAAAAAAATATATACAAGATGTTCCCAACTTGGAACTTGTTGATATGTTTTCGGACGGTCTGAGCGCCATGGAATTCCTGAACCGGGAGTCCGTGGATATTATGTTCTTGGACATACACTTGCCAAAAATCAATGGTCTGGACTTTTTAAAGAGTATTCCGGACCCTCCTCAAGTTATTTTGACCACTGCTTTCTCCGAATACGCCTTGGAAGGATATGATCTAAATGTAGTGGACTACTTGTTGAAGCCATTTTCGTTTCAGCGCTTTTTACAGGCCGTGAACAAGGCAAATGCCAAGTTGGATGTGCAGAGATCCGGCAGCGTCAATGAACCACTGACCGAGATTTACGTAAAATCCAGCCACGAGCATATTAAAGTGCTGGTGGATGATATTTATACGATTACCTCGGATTCCGATTATACCGAAATCCACTTGGAGGACAAAAAAATCTTGTCCAACGAACCACTTAGACATTGGGTAAGTGTTTTGGGAGGCGATCAATTCTATCAAATCCACAAATCACATATCATAAACACCAAAAAAATCGATAGGATTTCAGGAAATCTGGTGATCCTGACCAATGGGGCCAAAGTACCCTTGGGCAGGGCATATAAGGATACTTTTTTAAAGAGCATATTAAAGTAAAAGCCCGGAATTTGTCTCCGGGCTTTTACTTTAAATCTTTATAAATTCTACTCTATTTCGCAAAGTACACATAAATGGCAATAACGATAAAGCAGATAAATGCACTGGCCGGTTTTACATACTTCCAGGGCTCAATGGAAACCTGTTTGGTGTACTCCAATTGGAAGGGCTCTTTTCTTGGATAAAACTTCCCGATGATCAACATAATTACAATATTGGAAACAAACAATATCGCCATTACGTGAAGATAGTGTGGATAGGCACCGGCTTCTACCAGATTTAGTTCCACAGGGTCTGTAATGCCATTTACCTTGGCTTCGGCAAGTGCTTTGGCCACCATTCTGGGCCCCACAATAAACTGACTGATGATATAAAGAATGGATCCTGAAAGGATGCCTATTTTGGCTGCAATGGCAGGTACCCTTTTGGTGAGATATCCCACAACGATTATAGTGAAAATAGGGATGCTGTAAATACCGTTGATCTCTTGTAAATAGTTGAACAAGCTACCAGCGTTGGCAATCATTGGGGCAATGAACATGGCTGCAAGTGCCAAGCATACGCCGAACACCTTACCGTATTTTACCACGGTTATTTCCGAGGCATTTTTGTTGATGTGCTGTTTATAAATGTCTATCCCGAACAAGGTCACCGAACTATTGAGCACACTATTGAACGAACTTAATATAGCACCAAAAAGTACAGCGGCAAAGAAGCCCATTAATGGTTTAGGGAGCACGGCGCGTACCAGTTCGGGATATGCCAAGTCGCTACTGGCAAGTCCTCCCTCAAAATAATAGTAGGCGATCATCCCGGGCAACACTAAGATTATGGGTCCTAAAATCTTTAAAAATGCGGCCAATAATAGGCCTTTTTGGCCTTCCGCAAGGTTTTTTGCGCCCAATCCCCTTTGGATGATTTGTTGATTGGTGCCCCAATAGAAAAGCTGAACCAGCATCATTCCTGTAAAAATGGTTGAAAAGGGTACCTCTTGTCCAGGGTTCCCAGTGGAATCAAAGCGCTCTGGGTTGGCATCCATTAATGTTTGCAAGCCGCCAAGAACACTTCCGTCCCCAATGGCCATCAATCCAAAAACGGGAATCAAAATACCACCTACAATTAGTCCAACCGCATTGATGCTGTCCGAAACGGCAACAGCCTTTAATCCTCCAAAAACCGCATAAATGGAACCAATGATACCGATACCCCAAATACAAACGACCAAAGCGGTGGAATCCGATACCCCTAGTAAGGTCGGAACATCGAACATACCACTTATGGCAACCGAACCAGAATATAAAATTACCGGCAAGAGCACAACAACATAGCCCGTTAAGAAAAGTCCCGATGTAATCGTTTTTGTGGTAACATCGAACCGTTTGGCCAAAAACTGAGGGACCGTTGTAAGTCCTCCCTTTAAATAGCGCGGGAGCAAAAACAATGCGGTGACCACTATGGCAAGCGCTGCCAGGGTTTCCCAGGCCATGACCGATAATCCGTCCTTATATGCACTGCCGTTTAGGCCAACAATTTGTTCTGTGGAGAGGTTGGTGAGCAATAGTGACCCAGCTATTACGCCGGCGGTTAGGCTTCTTCCGCCCAAAAAATAACCGTCCGATGAGGTTTCGTCCGTTTTTCTAACGGACCACCAGGATATTATACCTACCATTAGAGTAAATCCCAAAAAGGAAATAAGTGCCATACTTTAAAGTTTGATGTTCCGGCGCGTGCCAAAACGGTTTGCTTAGTTGGGTGCAATTAATCTGGACTTTACAAAAAAACTGCAAGGTGAATCGGTATGGTCCAATATTAAAAGCGAATATAAAATTCTAATAAATGCTAATATAACTGGATTTTTCGGAAAAGTATATAGAATCTATAAACGCAACATTTTCATTCTAATTTGAAGGAGTTTCCAAAGTTTATGGATGGCTGGCCTTCAAAAAGATAATCCACAGCTAACAATTATTTAAACTGTTTTGTGGCTTTTTTATGATAATAAATTGAGTAATTAGCAACTTAATTTTATTATTAGTAAACTTTGATTGATAATAGTTCTGTTGTTAAGCGACCGAGTTTGGTATTTGTGCTGCACGCATCGCTTGCTGCTTTTGGCACTTACTTTTGTATGTACGCTTTTAGGAAACCATTTTCTGTAGCAACTTTTGATGGAGTGGCTTTCTGGGGAGTGGATTACAAGATATTATTGGTGATTGCGCAGGTGTTGGGGTACGCACTATCCAAATTTGTCGGTATAAAAGTGATATCGGAACTAAAACCCGACCAAAGGTTACTTTACTTAATATCGCTTATAGGTATTGCAGAAATATCTCTGTTACTTTTTGCTTGGGTCCCTGCACCTTACAATATATTGTTTATGTTCTTGAACGGTTTGCCCTTGGGAATGATCTGGGGCATTGTGTTTTCCTATATAGAAGGAAGAAAGTTTACCGATATTCTGGGAGTGGTCCTATCTGCAAGTTTTATTGTCTCCAGTGGCGTTGTAAAATCTGTAGGCCTCTTTGTTATGAATTCATGGGGTGTGAGCGAATTTTGGATGCCCTCCGTGACCGGGGCATTGTTTTTTGTTCCCCTTTTGATTTGCTCCCTTCTTTTACAACGGGTTCCACCACCAACAGCCCAAGATGTTTCCAGCAGGACCGAACGTATCCCAATGACTGCGGCAGACCGAAGAGACTTGGTCAAAAAGTATTTTTTTCCATTGGTGCTCATTGTGCTCTTCTATACATTTTTAACCGCATTTAGGGATTTTAGGGACAATTTTGCACGAGAACTTTGGGATAGCATCGGGTATCAGGGCGATGTTTCCGTTTTTTCGACATCGGAAATCATAATTGCAATTATAGTCTTATTGATCATAGGTTCCATTTTTTATATAAAGAACAATTTTAAGGCGCTACTTACCTATCATGCCCTACTAATAATGGGCACCTTGGTGTTGGCCGTGGGTACCCTTTTGTTTCAAACAGGAGTACTGGATCCATTTATTTGGATGGTTTGCACCGGCTTTGGGCTATATATCTGCTACGTGCCCTTCAACTGTCTTTTTTTCGACCGCTTCATAGCCACCTATCATGTAAAAGGGAATTCGGGTTTTCTTATATACATCGCCGATTCTTTTGGCTACGTGGGCAGTGTACTTGTTTTGCTCTATAAAAACTTTGGACAGGCCAATTTATCTTGGCTCAACTTTTTTATATATGGAACCTATGCCGTAGCATTCATAGGTATTGGCTGTACACTGGTGCTGTATTTTCATTTTACCGCGCTGAGCAAGGCGGAACAACTCAATAAACAATTCGATTATGGACAATAAGTATGATGCTGTCATTGTAGGTGGCGGTGTTTTGGGAACTTTTCATGCCTATCATGCAATGGAAATGGGCCTAAAAGTTTGCTTGGTGGAAAAAGATGCCTACCCCAAAGGGGCTACCACCCAGAACTTTGGACAGGTTGTGCCTTCTGGTATGAATACCAAATGGCAAAAATTTGGCCGCGAAAGTCTTCAAATATATAAGGATATCCAATCGCAGTTCGATATCAGTATCCGTCAGAACGGTACAGTTTATTTAGCTTCCAACGAAGAAGAAGAGCGTTTGCTGGTGGAGCTTAGGGCAATAAACAGTGGCAACGATTACGAATCCAAAATGCTAACCAAGGAACAGTGCTTGGAAAAATATCCAGGATTAAGGAAAGACTATGTTCTGTCCGGATTGTATTTTCCGCAAGAAGTAACCGTAGAGCCCAGGGTAATGATCCATAAACTTCAAAAATATTTGATGGAGCAAAAAGGGTTGGATATCAAGTTCGATTTTCCGGTGGTTTCCTGCGAATCCGATGGTAGTTGGGTTAGGGTCAAAAACACCAAAAATGAAGAAGTGCAAGCCAAAAAAGTGATAATCTGCAATGGGGCCGATTTTAAAAATCTTTATCCCGAAACGTTTGCATCCAGTGATCTAGAGGTTTCCAAATTGCAGATGATGCAGACCAAACCCCAAGGGAATTACAATCTAAAAGGATCTATATTGACAGGTTGGTCCATTCGAAGGTACGAGGCGTTTCACGAATGTCCTTCCTTCAAAACGATAAAGGCCAACGAGCCAAAGGACAGCCTTCAAAAGAAATGGGGGGTCCACATTTTGTTTAAACAAGCAACGGATGGTTCGGTAATTCTCGGGGATTCCCACCAATACGCCGATGCCGGTAACATGGAAGATCTGGGATACGATCTTGATATGGATATTGATGATTTTATGGTTCAGGAGGCCAAGAAAATTATTGACCTGCCCACCTATCAAATCCAAAAAAGATGGTACGGCATGTACTCACAATGTAAAAACAGTGATATTTATCAAAAAACAATAGACAACAATATTCATATTGTTACAGGAATCGGAGGTAAGGGAATGACAGGGAGTGCCGGATTCTCCAAAAAAAACATTGCAACAATTTTTAATGCACAGAAAATCAATTTATGAAAAAAATAGAACTGGCCGTTTTTGATATGGCGGGAACCACAGTGAACGAAGATAATGTGGTGTACAAAACCGTAAGGGCCGCTCTGGCGAAGCATGGCGTGGATGTTACTTTGGAAACTGTACTCGAATGCGGCGCCGGAAAGGAAAAGTTTAAGGCCATTTCCGATATTTTAGAGGAAAGCCAGAACAAAAGTGTGGGTGCCAAAGCGGTGTTTCAGGATTTTAAAGGAATGTTGGAAGATGCTTATACCAATTTAAACGTTGGCACTTATGATGGCGTTGAAGAACTATTTAAAACCTTAAAGAAACAGGAAGTAAAAATAGTGTTGAATACTGGTTATGATCGTAAAACAGCTGAAACCCTTTTAAATAAATTGGGATGGATTCCCGGTGAACAGGTGGATGCTTTGATCACGGCGGACGATGTGGTCAATGGAAGACCGTCGTCCGAAATGATAGATAAGGCTATGGAATTATTTGGTGTTACCGATCCGCAAAAGGTATTAAAGGCCGGCGACTCCGCTATCGATATTGAAGAGGGTAAAAATGCCAATTGTGGCTGGACGGTAGGTGTCCTTACCGGGGCACAGAACCGTGAGCAATTGGAAACAGCACGGCCAACCCTTATCTTGGAATCCTTGTCCAGCTTGGCGGAGGAATTGTTTTCCTGATCAGATAAAAAAATATACAACCAACATTTTAGAAGGAACATTCCCTTTGTTTACAGGTACATGGGGGACTCTGCCATCAAAAAAAATAGAGTCCCCTTCTTTTAACAGCACTTCTTGGTCGCCTATTTCGTAATAGCACTCACCGGTTAGAATATATTTGAACTCAAAAGCATCGGTCACCACTTTTTCCCTTTTAGAGTTGGGCTGTACCTCCAAGAGCACACTTTCAAAGCCGACCGAGTTCAATTGCTTGCTAAAGATGTAATTGTAAGAAAAGCCGATAGCTTCGTCTTCCTTATCGATCACGGACTGTTCATCTTTGCGGGTCACTAAAAAATTCTGTCCATTTACATTGGGGATACCATCAAAAAAAACGGTCATTTCGGTGCCCAATGCTTCCACAATTTTCAAAAATACGGGCAACGATGGAATGGTACGGCCATTTTCTATCCTAGAAATTAAGCCGGCAGTGACCCCGGCACTTCCAGCAACATCGTTTATGGTTTTTTTATTGTCTTTGCGAATTTGTTTAATCCTCTTTCCAATGCCCACCAAATAATCTTCCATAATATGCGAACTCAAAAATTTTAGTATTTATAATATTCTAAGAAAGATCAAGAATAAGAAAAATATCTGTAACGGTAGGATATTGTTGGAGTTCTTAAAAAAGAACATGTCTCTAACCTTTGTTAAAAGTTAAATATTTGTAAATAATATTAATATAACATTGGGCTGTTTCTTTTAACCTTTCCGTATCATTTTTTTAATCTGGATGGATGCGTGTCTTAATTCTGGTGTTGGATATTTGTTGATAAATAATTAACCAAATTTTACAAATATTCAACAAATGAAAAAATCATTCGTAGCATTTTTACTTGCATTTACGGTAAGTATAATTGGCTATTCGCAAGTCACCTTTTCTGGAAAGGTAGTAGACGAGAACAACGTGCCTTTACCAGGTGCATCGGTTGTTGTAAAGGGCAGTGCCAATGGCGTTGCCACCGACTTTGATGGAAACTTTGAAATAGAGCTTCCTCAAGGTGGAGAAATACTCGAGGTATCCTATATAGGGTATATCTCTCAAGATGTTGAGACTGCTGGAAAAACATCCATTTCCATAATGCTACAGCCAGATTCCCAACAGTTGGATGAGGTAGTGGTTACTGCATTGGGGATTAAAAGGGAAACCAAGAAACTGGCATATGCGGTACAAAAGGTTTCTGGTGAAGAAATCGCAGAGGCTCGCGAAACCAACGTGGTGAACTCTCTCTCCGGTAAAATGGCGGGAGTTCAGGTAACAGGAGGTAATTCTGGGGTTGGTTCTACATCACAGATTATAATTCGTGGAGAAAGTTCATTAAACCCAAGCCCAAATGCCAACTCTCCATTGTTCGTTGTGGATGGGATTCCTATAAACAACAATGTTAGCAACAGAGGTTCCGAAGGTAACATGGAAGTGGATTACGGTAATGGAGCCATGGACATAAACCCGGACGATGTAGAAACAATGACCGTGCTTAAAGGTCCGAACGCCACCGCATTGTACGGTTCCAGAGGTGCAAATGGTGTTGTACTTATAACAACAAAATCAGGTCAAGGTACCAAAGGAATCGGTGTTTCCATAACCCATAACACAACTTTCGAGGACTTATTGACCCTTCCAAAATACCAAAACCGATATGGACAGGGTTCTGGCGGTCAGTTTGCCTTTAACGATGGTGGTCAGAACCGTTCCCTTACCGGAGGCATAAACGATCATGTGGACGAAAGTTGGGGACCTGCAATGAACGGGCAATTGATCCCACAGCACGATAGTCCTACCTCTAGCGGTTTCCGCGCGGGCGATGTACATGTTAGACCAAGAAATCCCGACGGTACTTTTGCCGATGAGATCATCGCAACCCCATTTTCTCCCCAACCCGATAATATCGAAGATTTTTTTAGAACGGGTTTTACCATGAGCAATAACGTGGCTTTGACCGGAGCCAATAAAGATGGAAACTTTAGGGTTTCATTTACCGACCTACAGAGTGAGAGTGTGATTCCACACTCCAATTTTAAAAGAAGATCATATCAAGTAAACGGATCATATAATCTAACGGATTGGTTAAAGGTTACTGGGTCTATGAATTACATCAACTCAAATTCACGTAACCGTCCCAACAATTCCTATGGAACGGAGAACATTATGTACCTGTGGATTTGGTTCGGCCGTCATATCAATATGAACGGGTTAAGGGACTACTGGCAGCCAGGATTGGAAGATGTTCAGCAGTACAACTACAATTATAACTATCACGATAACCCGTTCTTTACGGTTTTCGAAAATACAAACGCCTTTAACAAGGATCGTGTAATTACCAATCTTAGGGCAGATATGAATCTTGCCAATGGTTTAAGTTTGATGGTCCGTACAGGTTTCGATTATTCCAATGAGTTGGATAGACGTAAAAGGGCCTACTCTACACAACGTTTTCCAAATGGACAGTATAGAGAGGATTTTGTGTATGCCTACGAACAGAACACCGATTTCTTGCTGTCCTATAACAAAGAATTGAATCAAGACTTTGATTTTGGGATATCCTTGGGAGGTAACCACCGTTCTGCCAAAAACAGATACCAGCGGATTAGTGCCAATTCCTTGTCCATTCCTGGGATCTACAATTTTGGAAATGCCGCAGAACCTTTAACACAAAGCGATTACGATAGCAAGTTTACCGTAAACAGTTTGTATGCATTTTCCAACTTGGCCTATAAAGATTATGCATTCTTGGATGTAACGGCACGTAACGATTGGTCGTCCACACTACCCGATGGCAACAATAGCTATTTCTATCCATCCGTTGGTTTAAGTTTTATTCTTTCGGATATGTTTCAAATGCCGGAAGCGATCAGCTTTGCAAAAATTAGAGGGGGTTGGGCAAGTGTAGGTAACGATACCGACCCTTATAATTTGGCCGCGACCTATGGTTTTGGAAATACGTTTAACGGGTATTCACGAGTTTATTCACCGTCCGAACTAAAATTGGCCGACCTAAAACCGGAGCGTACCAACTCGTTCGAAGTAGGGGCCGATTTAAGATTCTTGGGTAACCGCTTGGGATTGGACGTTGCAGCATACAAATCCATCACCAAAAACCAGATTTTATCCTTGCCGGTATCCAATACTTCCGGGTATAGTTCTAGAATCATAAACGCAGGTGAAGTTGAGAACAAAGGTTTGGAAGTAACGTTATCGGCCACTCCGGTACAAACGGATAATTTTAGCTGGAACACCAACATCAACTTTACCACCAATCGTGGAGAGGTAAAAGAGTTGACGGAAGGCCTAGATCAATATTTGGTTAAATCGAACTATTTGCAAGTAGTGGCCGAAGTAGGCGAGCGCATGGGCGATTTGTACGGAACCGGATTTGAAAAAGTTACCGATAAGAACAGCCAATACTATGGACAATGGATCATAGATGGTGATTCAGGATTGCCCATTAGAAGCAACGAGTTAAGGAACCTAGGAAACTACAACCCTGATTTTATGGTTGGTTTTCAAAATAGTTTCAGGTATAAAAATCTTCGTTTCGGATTCTTGTTCGATTGGAGACAAGGAGGTGTGTATCACTCAAGAACAGTTGCCATTGGCGGAACAACCGGTATGCTGGACTTTACCGTTCCCGGTCGCGAAACAGGGATCGTGGCACAAGGTGTTGTGGACGATGGAAACGGAAATTATACACCAAACACCACAAACGTAGCTGCATCCAATTATTACTCCCACGTTTATAACAGAGGTAACGAGGAAAGTTCAATGTTCGATGCCACCTATGTAAAATTAAGAGAAGTAAAACTTGGATACACATTACCGAGCAAACTATTGGCAAAAACCCCGATAAAGTCCGCCACAATTTCACTGGTGGGCCGTAATCTGGCCCTTTGGACGGAGAACGATCATGTAGACCCCGAAACCATCTCATTCTCAGGAGGAACCATTGTTCCCGGCGTAGAAGATATGGCATTGCCAAGCACAAGAAGTTTTGGGCTTAACCTTAACGTAGAATTTTAAAAAAGAATTTAAGATAAAGAATGATGAAAACATCAAACTTCATAAAATCCATCTTATTTGCAGGAACCGTTTTGGTTTCGTGTACCAACAATTTTGAGGAAATCAATTCCAACCCAAATGCGCCCGAACAAGTTAGCGCCAACCTGCTTACTTCAACGGTAACCTCCGAAATTACACGGACATTGACACAAGAAGGGTATAGCGACGGGAACACAATTACCCAATTAATGGCCAAAAACAATTTCCCTGGGTTTAGCCAGTTCGATTGGGGAGATCAAGGCATGTGGAATTTTTTCTACAGCTATTTGCCCGAGATCAACGATATTTTGGAAATTTCAAGAGCAGAAGGCACTCAAAATTCAACTTACGAAGGGATTGCACTTACCCTAAGGGCACTATCTTTTGCCAACCTTACCGATTTGTACGGTCACGTTCCATATACCGAGGCAATGGCAGGTAAAACAGAAGGTATTTTTACCCCTGTTTACGATGATCAAGAAACGGTATACAACGGAGTACTTCAGGATTTGGCCGATGCCGATGCGGCACTTGCCAAAGGTCAGGCCATAGCAGGGTCTACCGGTGATGTAATTTATAACGGCGATGCATCCAAATGGAGAAAATTGGCAAACGCATTGCGCTTGCGCTACCTATTGCGAATTTCCAAGCAAAGAGATGTATCCTCCGAAATGCAGGCCATTGTAAGTGCAGGAAATTACATCAACGACAATGGCGACAACGCCGTTTTGGTCTACAGTGGAACATCCAATACCGATTCTTGGCCGGAAAGTACTGGCCGTATAGGTGGGTTCGATGAAAAGAGTCTTTGCACTACCTTGTTGGGCTATTTTGAAGAATTCAATGATCCCCGATTGGATATTTGGTTCGATCGCAACAGTGAAGGTGAATGGGTGGGGATCCCAATTGGTCTTAACCAAGATAACGCTCGTGCCTATGACGATGAATTTAGTCCTAGTCGATTGGATGTTGAGCTGTTCTATTTTTCCTCTACAGCCGCCGAAGCCTTTATTATGAAAAACTCCGAAGTACAGTTTATCCTTGCCGAAGCTGCAGAAAGAGGGTTTATTTCTGGAAGTGCAGAGGATTATTATAACAATGGAATCCGTGCAAGTTTGGATTACTGGGGTGTGCCCAGTGATGACATTGAAGCGTATTTGGTACAGCCGGCCGTTCAATACAATGGTTCTTTGGAATTATTGTTGACCCAAAAAACAATTGCTCTTTGGAACGTGGATTACCAAGGATGGATGGACTATCGAAGAACAGGAATACCCGCCTTGGAGAATGGTCAAGACGACCTTAATGGCGGCCGTTATCCAGTTCGCTTCCTTTACCCCTCCTCTGAACAGACCTTGAACGGAGACAATTATAAAGCAGCGGTAGAGGCCATGGGTGGCGAAGGCGATAACATCAATACACCGGGATGGTGGGAAACAGGAACAAGATACTAAGCTTTCAAAATTTAAAATAATTGCAAGTGGTTGCCCTTTACCAAGGGCAGCCTTTGCATTTAATAACCAACAGTATGTCAAGATTAATTGTATGTGCCATTTTATCTGTATTCCTTCTGTTTTCATGTGATTCCAAAATCAAGAAAACCCCTACAGGAATCAAGCATGTAGTGGTTATCGGAGTAGATGGTATGAGCCCGGATGGTATTCTTAAGGCAGAAACCCCAATGATGGACGAAATGGTTAAGAACGGCGCAGCCACCATGAACGGAAGGGCCGTATTACCATCCAGTTCCAGTCCAAACTGGGCCAGCATGATCATGGGAGCTGGTACGGAACAACATGGGGTTACATCTAACGGATGGGAAAAATTCGACCATCAATTGCCTCCGGTCGTAGCCACCAAAAACGGAACTTTTCCAACAATATTTACACTTTTTAAAGACCAACAACCGGAAGCCCATGTGGGAGCTATTTACGATTGGGATGGATTCGGACGCTTGTTCGAGAAATCGGATGTTGATTTTGACATTGATGGTGACCACGAAGAAAAAACTGCCCTTGCAGCAGTGGGCTATATCAAAAAGAATAAACCAAAGTTCACCTTTGTCCACTTGGACCATGTGGACCACGCAGGCCATGCCAAGGGTCACGGCACTCCCGATTATTATGAGTCCGTGGAAAAAGCAGATGCCCTAATCACCAAAATTGTGGATGCTACCAAAGAAGCCGGAATTTTTGAAAATACCATGTTCATAGTGGCCTCCGATCATGGTGGGTTGGGCTTTGGCCATGGAGGAGAAAGCTTGGCCGAAATGGAGATTCCTTTTATTTTGTACGGCGCAGGCATTAAAAAAGGATATCAAATAGAAGAAACCGTTTATCAATACGACAACGCACCAACTGTAGCCTATGCCATGGGGCTAATAACTCCGCAAGCATGGATCGGTCGTCCCGTTAAAAGTGCATTTATAGGGAATAAAGCCCCAAAACTTATCTACAAGCGAAAGGTTAAAATAACCCAACCAAAAATTCTTCCGGATGCTGGCTATTTTGAGCCGGCAGGAGGGATTTTTAAATCAGACTCGGTGGCGGTGGTTATGCAAAACCCGAACAATTTGGGCGAGATAAGGTACACACTTGGAGATATAGTTCCCACATTCGATAATAGCCAACGTTACCAAGATACCTTCTATCTGAAACAAACAGAAATCGTAAAAGCAGGAATATTTCAGGACAACCAATTGGTGAGTACGGTTACGGAGGCTAATTTTAGAATTGTTCCAAAATCAAAGCAAGACCCGGTTCAATTTCGACTGTATCAGGTGAGTGGAATAGAAAAACTGCCCGACTTTTCTGTTTTGGATCCAATCCACCAAGGCTTTGTCACTGAATTTTCCCATAAACAAACATTCTCGGAAGAGGTACCACAAGAGCAAGTTGCCGTTGCTTTTGAAAGTTATTTGAAAGTCCAAGAAGATGGCACGTACACCTTTTTCACCAATAGCGATGATGGTAGCAAATTATATGTAAATGGAACCGAAATTGTCGACAACGATGGCGACCATGGGGTAATGGAGCGTAGCGGTTCATTGGAATTGACCAAGGGTGGACATTTGGTGCGTGTGGAGTTTTTTAATGGCGGAGGAGGCTATCATTTGGATGTAAAGTATAAGGGGCCAAACATCCCAAAACAAATCATTCCAGCAAACCATTTGTATAGAAAAAAGTAGGCATGCATTTTAACCTCAAAAAACCTCAAATAGTTATCATCTTCTTTTTGATGATGCAAATTTCAAACGGGCAAAAACCACAATTGCCTGCTTGGGAACCAGGTTTTTTGGATATCCACCATATAAATACAGGTAGGGGGGATGCAACTTTTATGGTGTTTCCGGATGGTACCACCATGCTAGTGGATGCAGGCGATATGTCCGAGACCCATCCCAGAACAACGTCCAGTAGAAATGCAGCTTTGGTCCCGAACAGGTCAAGGACCGCACCGGAGTGGATTGTGGATTATATAGACCAATACTCGCCAAAAAAACAAGAACGAAAGTTGGATTATGCCCTGGTCACCCATTACCATGACGATCATTTCGGAGAGATAGATTCTTTGCGCAAGATTTCTGAAGGAGGATATCAACTTACGGGAATTATGGCGGTTGGCGATTTGATCCCCATCAAAAAATTGATTGACAGGGGATTCGATCATCCCATTGACCTGAAAGATGAAAAAGTACAGTCCCGAGAAGGGTTTGCCCGGGACAAGTACGGAATGATCCCGACCTTGAGGGAGTATTGGAAGTTCATCGAATATCAAGCAGCAAAAACAGGATTGGAAAATGAGGCTTTGCAGGTCGGAAGCCGCAATCAGATCATATTGCAACATCATCCAAAGGATTATCCGCAATTTTGGGTCCAGAACATCGCCTCCAACGGGAATATTTGGACAGGATATGACAATTCGTTTTATCCACTTTTTAAAGAAGGTGACTATCCCGGGGAAAACCCGTTGAGCAATTGCATCCGAATCGATTATGGAAAGTTCAATTACTTTACAGGTGGTGATATTTCCGGAATCAATGGTTTTGGTCAAACGAATTTAAATGATGTGGAGTCGCATGTGGCCCCGGTAATAGGCCCGGTAGATGTGGCCACCTTGAACCACCACGGTAACCGGGATTCCCAAAACCCGTTTTATGTGCGAACCGTGCGTCCACGGGTGTGGATCCAACAAAACTGGACAGCCGACCATCCCGGCGAAGAGGTGTTGCGAAGAATAACATCAAAAAAACTATACCCCGGCAACCGGGATATTTTTTCAACCATAATGTTGCAAGGCACAAAAGAAGTGATCGGTGACAGGTTGAACCAGTATAAAAGTCAAAAAGGGCATATTGTTGTTCGGGTGTATGACAATGGCGATACATACGATATTTATGTGTTGGAGGATACATCCAAAGAGCGTGAAATAATAAGTAAGCATGGACCATACAAAGCGCGATAGGCACAACGCAGAATCTGTTGTGGAAGGCGACATAAACCTAACTCCCGCTCGGAGCGAATGGTTGCAAAACGAAGTGAGCGAAGAAACCAGAGAACTTTTGGAAAAAGATGCTAAATATTTTATGCATCAATCCATGTCGACACCTTGTTTGGATGTGCTCCAAACGTGTGAAGGGTCGCACATAGAAAGTATATCCGGCAAAAAATATTTGGATTTTCACGGCAACAATGTGCACCAAATTGGATTTTCCCATCCAAAATTGGTCTCTCGTTTAACCGAGCAACTACAAAGCCTAACTTTTTCCACCCGAAGGTATGCCAACAAGACCGCAATTCGGTTTGCCGAGAAGTTAACTTCATATACGCCCAAAGGTCTTGACCGTGTCTTGCTTACGCCAAATGGAAGCTCTGCTATTGGTATTGCCCTAAAATTGGCGAGGGCCGTAACAGGAAAGCACAAAGTGGTCTCATTCTGGGATTCGTTCCATGGAGCCTCTTTGGATGCCATAAGCGTGGGCGGCGAGTCTGTTTTTCAGGAACATATGGGGCCTTTAATGCCGGGGGTGGAGCGCATTCCACCGCCAATAACCTATCGTGGTATTTTTGAAGGGGACGAAACCAAAGCCTTGGAATATTTGCGATATGTTTTGGAAAAAGACCATCAGATTGGGGCATTTTTGGCAGAAACCATCCGTAATACCGATGTGCAGATCCCATCAAAAAAATTCTGGAAAGGAGCAAGGGAGCTATGCACCAAACATAATGTACTTTTAATCTTGGACGAAATCCCGATTGCCTTTGGGCGCACGGGCAAAATGTTCGCCTATGAGCTTTTTGACATTGAACCGGACATTCTTTGTCTGGGAAAAGGACTCGGAGGTGGTATTTTTCCGCAGGCAGCCATTGTTACCAGAGAAGAATATAACAAGTTTGGTGATATATCGCTGGGCCACTATACCCACGAAAAAAGCCCATTGGGTTCTATAGCAGGATTAACCTTATTGGAAGTACTGAAAGATGAGCAGATTCTACAAAAAGTAAAGGAGGACCAAGAATTTATGCGTAAGAACCTTTACAAAATGTACCGTAAGTATTCCTTGATCGGAGACGTTCGTGGGGTAGGACTATTATGGGGCATTGAACTGGTGACCGATAGGAACACTAAAGAGAAAGCTACCAACGAAGCCGAGGAAATCATGTACGAATGTCTAAAACAAGGATTGAGTTTCAAGGTTTCCAAAGGGAACGTTCTGCAACTTTCGCCCGCTTTGACCATTTCCAGGGAAGAGCTGGAAACTGCATTTGAAATACTTAATTGTGCATTTTTAAAAACCAACACCATAGCCTAATGAAAAAAATCAACTGTTTTTGTATTGTTTTTTGTTTGGGATTGATGCAGCTTGCTGCCCAGACCAAACCCGAAATTCTTGTGCAACCTTATTTGCAAGATGCCGAACCCAATTCCATAGTAATCATGTGGGAAACCTCTAGCGGAGAGGAAAGCATTGTAGAGTGGGGAACTACCGAAAAACTCGGTAAAAAAGCCACCGGAAGGGCAGAGGACATCAATTTCTCCGAATCCAGAGTGCATACTGTAAAATTGGAAGGACTCAAGCGATTCACCGAATATTATTATCGTGTAAAAACGGGAAAGATAACATCGGATATCTTCCAATTTAAAACGCCGCCGTTTTCAAGTGACGAAGAGTCCTTTAATATTGTGGCCATGAGCGATATGCAATACGATAGCCAGCATCCCAATAAATTTTCCGAGATCGTGAATCAAGGAGTGCTTCAATATCTCGAAAAAGCGCATGGCGGCAAATTGCCCAATAACTTGGCCATGGTAATGATTCCTGGCGATTTAGTGACCACGGGAAGCAAATACTATCAATGGAAAGAGCATTTTTTTGATCCCGCCCAAAAGCTTTTTGCAGAAGTTCCTGTATATCCCGTTTTGGGAAATCATGAAAAAAATTCTGTATTCTACTTCAAGTACTTCAGTCTACCCGAAAATGGAACTCCCGCCTACGCAGAACATTGGTGGTACAAGGATTATGGGAATACGCGAATCATCGGATTAAATTCCAACGAAGGCTATCGTGACCTACGGGAACAGTACGAGTGGCTGGAGAAAGTATTGTTGGATACCGAAAAAAACGAGGATATTGATTTTGTTTTTGCACAACTTCACCATCCGCATAAATCAGAACTGTGGATTCCAGGGGAGGAAGAATCGACAGGAAAAGTGGTGAAAATGCTCGAAGAGTTTTCAACAAAAACAGGAAAACCAAGTATTCATTTCTTTGGACATACCCACGGGTATTCCAGAGGACAGTCCCGAGACCATAAGCACTTGTGGATAAATGTGGCATCCGCTGGTGGCGCTATTGACAATTGGGGCGAGTTTGAAGGCAGGGATTATGATGAGTTTACCGTTACCCAGGACGAATACGGCTTTGTTATGGTCGAGGTGGATGGCAACAGGAACGACCCCAAGTTTACCATTAAAAGGATTAGTAGGGGGAATACGATCAAATCCAGAGAAAATGAACTACGGGATAGCATCACGATTTGGAGGCTGAGTAAAAAACCCGAAGCGCCCAAGGTGGTCTCCCCAATCAATGGTGCAATTGTAAAGGATGAGTTTGTCATGTTAAAAGCCGGAGAATTTTCCAGTGCACACCATGCCTCCTTCCATGCAGCATCCCATTGGCAGGTATCGGAATCCAAGGATTTTGAAAAATTGGCCTTGGATAGCTGGAAACAATTTGAAAACTGGTATTACAAAGAAAATCGTCAAGAGAACGATGATTTGACGGACGAAAAAACAAAACGATTAAAACCCAATACAAATTACTATTGGAGAGTCAGATATAGAGACCAAAACTTAAATTGGAGCGATTGGTCCCCAACGGTGTCATTTAAAACGGCAGAAATAAAAAGCAAATAGAGACAAATTTTGTCCGAAGTGATGGATTCAGTTTTCACTGGTTACTACCTGTCCGGAACAAGAAAATTCCTAAAACTATAAGTTTAAGTACGTTTAATTCAGTTTATTAGTTCATGTTTGTGCAAAGACCCGTATGATCAGTGCGGGTCTTTCTCTTTGTACCCTGAAACTATGTGCTAGGTTTTGTTAAAATGGTTACCTTAGAGCAGTGTATTTTTGCCAAATGGAAGAAGAACTTTTAGGAACATTCAGCAACTATTTCGAACCTGCTCTTATCCAAGAGATCCTTAAAGAGGGCAAGTATAAGGAGATTCCAGCAGGAGAAACCATTATGGATATTGGCCAATATATAAGAAGTATGCCACTGTTGTTGTCCGGGGCCATAAAAGTTCTCAGGGAAGACGAAGAAGGCGATGAACTGCTTTTATATTATTTGGAGCAGGGCGAAACCTGTTCGGTGACCATGACCTGCTGTATGGGACATACCAAAAGCGAAATTAAGGCCATAACCGAAACCGATACCAAAATTGTGATGGTACCGGTGCAGAAAATGGAGGAATGGATGGCAAAATATAAAGGTTGGCGCAATTATGTTTTTGATAGTTACCAAAACCGTCTGAATGAGTTGTTACTGACCGTGGACAGTATCGCCTTTAAAAATTTAGATCAACGTTTAATGGATTATCTGAAAAAGAAAGTCGAGGTAACCAATGACAACCGGATAAATAACACACATCAAGAGATTGCTTATGACTTGCACACCTCAAGGGTGGTGGTTTCCAGATTGTTGAAAAAACTGGAGAAAATGAAAAAGCTGGAGCTCCACAGAAACCATATTCTTGTAATAGACCTTTAAAATATGTGCCCTTTGTTACTGTTTGTAGTAATTGGCCATTCTATTTTTGCATAAAATCAATCGAATGCTCAAAAGGATTTTTCCTTTTTTAACCTGGATAGGCTCTTACAATCGCTCTTTGCTCTATGGCGATTTAGTTGCCGGTATTACCGTAGGGATTATGTTGATCCCGCAGGGGATGGCCTACGCTATGATTGCGGGCATGCCACCCATATATGGGCTGTACGCGGCATTGGTGCCACAATTGGTCTATGCAATAACAGGAACATCAAGGCAATTGGCCGTTGGCCCCGTAGCCATGGATTCACTTTTGGTGGCGGCCGGAATAGGCGCTATGCAATTGGGAAATACCGAAGACTATATTGCTGCAGTACTCTTTTTGACCTTGCTTATTGGCGTATTTCAATTATTGCTCGGCGTTTTAAAAATGGGCCTTTTTGTAAACTTCTTGTCCAAACCGGTAATTAGTGGATTTACATCCGCAGCGGCCATTTTAATCGGTTTGGGTCAACTAAAGCACATACTCGGTGTGGATTTGCCGCAGTCGGGCAAGATCTATGTGTTGCTAGGAAATATTTTTGGTAACCTTGGAGAAGTCCAATGGCTTACTTTGGGTATGGGAATTTTGGTGATCGCATTGATCATTGGGTTGAAAAAAATCAATAAAAAGCTACCGATTCCCTTACTTGTCGTGGTGTTGGGTATAATGTCCGTAGTTATATTGGGATTAGAATCAAAAGGAATCAAAGTGGTTGGCGAAATTCCAAAGGGACTGCCAAGTTTTCAATTGCCAAGATTTCAATGGGATAAAATAGGGCAGTTTATACCAATAGCACTTACCGTTGCCCTTTTTGGTTTTATGGAATCCATTTCCATTGCCAAAACCGTAGAAGAGAGGCATCCTGAATACGACCTTGACCCCAACCAAGAACTCAGAGCTTTGGGTATCTCCAATATTTTAGGGTCGTTTTTTCAATCTTTTTCCGTTTCGGGAAGTTTTTCCAGAACAGCGATCAATGATCACTCGGGAGCGCGCACAGGAATGGCATTGGTATTTAGCGCCTTGTTGGTAGCGGGAGTATTGTTGTTTTTGACCCCACTTTTCTATAACCTGCCCACAGTTGTACTCGGTGCCATTATAATTGTTTCGGTTTTCGGACTGATTGATTTGAAGTATCCCCTGCAATTGTGGAAAAACCGAAAAGATGAATTCGTTCTTTTGTTGGCCACTTTTATAATGACCATGTCCATCGGACTGATAGAAGGTATTCTTTTGGGTGTCCTACTTTCTTTGCTGCTGTTGGTCTATAGGATATCAAACCCACATATTGCGGTTTTGGGAAGAATCAAAGGAACCAACTATTTTAAAAACATAGATCGTTTTTCGGAAGATGTTGAGGTGTGCGAGGATAAGCTCATTCTACGATTCGATGCTCAACTCTATTTTGGGAACAAGGATTACTTCAAAAAACAATTGTACCAACAAATTGCAAAAAAAGGACCGAGCTTAAAATACATAATCTTAAATGCCGAGCCTATTAATTATATCGATAGCAGTGCGGCAGTTATGTTGGAACGAATTATTCGGGAACAACGGGAAAACGGTATCCAGTTTTTAATAGCCGGGGCAATTGGCCCAACACGTGATATATTGTACACTAGCGGAATTATAGATGTACTGGGAGAGGAAAATCTTTTTGCACAAACCTTTGATGCCGTGGAATGCTGCCGTAATCCAGAGACATTGAGTACCATACAGAAAAAAGTATCCCAACAATATAAGACCAAACGTTTGTAACTTTGGTCACAGAAAATTAGGGAGCACAATACTAATTTTGATAAAAACCATTATCACATGAAGATTGAACAAATTTACACAGGATGTTTGGCCCAAGGGGCATATTATATAGAGAGTGAAGGAGAAGCGGCCATTGTGGACCCTTTAAGAGAAGTAAAACCATATATTAAAAAAGCTGAGGAAGATGGGGCCAAGATCAAGTACATTTTTGAAACCCATTTCCATGCCGATTTTGTAAGTGGACACGTAACCCTTTCCAAAGAAACTGGGGCCGCCATCGTGTACGGTCCAACGGCAAATCCATCCTTCGAAGCGTTGATTGCAGAGGACGGGCAGGAGTTTAAACTAGGAAAAATTACCATTAAAGTACTACATACACCCGGACATACGATGGAGAGCTCCACCTTTCTGTTGATAGATGAAAACGGAAAGAACCACGCAATTTTTAGTGGCGATACACTGTTCCTTGGGGACGTAGGCCGCCCGGACCTGGCGCAAAAAGCAGCACACATGACACAGGAAGAATTGGCAGGAACCCTGTTCGATAGTCTTCGCAATAAGATCATGCCCTTGGCCGATGATGTAATCGTGTATCCGGCGCATGGAGCAGGTTCGGCCTGTGGAAAAAACATGATGAAGGAAACCGTGGATACCCTGGGCAATCAGAAAAAAATGAATTATGCGCTAAGGGCGGACATGACGCGTGACGAATTCATTGAAGAAGTTACCGATGGCCTATTGCCACCGCCACAATACTTCCCTCTGAACGTAAAAATGAACAAAGAGGGATACGAGGATATCGACAAGGTATTAAAAAGGGGCACACAAGCACTCGATCCCAATGCATTTGAGGTGGCGGCCAATGAAACTGGAGCCATTGTTTTGGATGTACGCCATCAAGATGACTTCGCCAAAGCACATGTGCCACGATCTATTTTTATAGGTCTGGACGGCAGTTTTGCACCATGGGTGGGCGCCTTGATCGCCGATGTGGAACAACCCTTATTGTTGATCACTCCAGAAGGAAGGGAAGAAGAAACCGTTACGCGATTGTCGAGAGTAGGTTTCGATAACACCTTGGGTTTCCTACAAGGCGGAGTTGAGGCCTGGAAACAATCCGGCAAGGAAATCGATACCGTGGATAGTGTAAATGCGGAAGAGTTTAAACAAATGGTCGAAAAGAAAGTACCCGTTTTCGATGTGCGAAAGGAAAGCGAGTACCAGGCCGAACACGTTGTGGATGCAAACTTGACACCCTTGGACTACATTAATGACCACTTGGCCGAGTTTCCGGATAACGAAAAATTTTACATTCATTGTGCAGGGGGGTACAGGAGTATGATTGCATCATCCATATTAAAGAGTAGAGGAATACACAACTTGGTAGATGTGGCCGGCGGATTTGCACAGATCAAGAAAGCGGGGACACCGGTTACCGATTATGTTTGTCCGACTACCTTAAAATAAGTTGGGATAAGCTTCAGAAAAATCTGGAAAAAGATGGTTTTGTGTAACTATCGTTACTGACCGTTATGGGTTGTTTGGGATACTTTAGTCTCTCAAAACAACGAAACTATGTCACTATTCAGTTTTTTGTTCAAAGAACAAAACCTACCCGATGAAATTCAGATTATGGATCGGGAGGAATATAAAGATGCTATTTCCAAAGGCAAGGTTCAACTCGTAGATGTCAGAACAAAAAGAGAGTTTATGTCGGGCCATATAGAAGGGGCCAAGAACATCGATTTTTTCCGTGGGTCCGCCTTCGAATCAGCATGTTCCAAGTTGAAGAAGGATGCCCCTCTTTACATTTACTGTCAATCGGGAAACAGAAGTCAGAAAGCGGCCAGAAAGCTCGTAGGCATGGGTTTTACCAAGGTGTACGATCTTAGAGGTGGGTACAGAAGCTGGTGTTATTGATTCAGATTTAGCTACAATGAAAACAACATTCCAAGTACAGAACCTAAAGTGTGGAGGATGCGTTAAGACGATATCCAATAAACTTTCGGAAATAAAAGAAATCAAAAATGTGATTGTGGAGAAGGATAGCTCATCGGTTAGCTTTGATCATCAGAGCGCCGATGATGCTTCCTTAGTTAAAGAGGCTCTCAAAAAGATGGGGTATCCCACAGTCGATGATGAAAATGGTTTTGTGGACAAGACAAAATCCTTTATGAGCTGTGCCAGCGGCAGAATGTCCAAATAATGAAGAATCTTTTTGTTTTCATAACACTTATAATTGGAATCGCATCCTGCAAAAAGGGGCCAAAAACCACCGATGTAGATCCTGGGCCAGTAGCGCAAGCGGAAGTGTTCTCACCGGAGGACGCCCAAAAGTTGATGGAAACCAAATGCTATCTATGCCATAACCCATCCGCTCCAGAAAAGGGTTCTCGGATCGGGCCGCCAATGGTCGCCATCAAAGCTCATTATTTAGCAGCCCATAAAAACAAAGATGCCTTTATAAAAAGCATCATGCAGTTTGTAAATTCTCCAACCGAGGAAAATACCTTAATGCGTGGAGCGGTCCGTAGATTTGGAGTAATGCCGGCACAGCAATTTCCCGAAACAGAAGTCAAAAAAATAGCGGAGTACATGTTCGATTATCAAATTGAAGAGCCGGATTGGTTTAAAGAACATTGGTTGGCTAGGCATAACGACTCTTTGTACAATAAAGGCAAAAGGTTGGCGCCGATAAAGACAAAACCAACGCCGAAGGAGCTCGGGATGCAATATGCGTTGGGAACCAAAAAAGTGTTGGGCCAAAACCTTATGGGTACCATACAGAACAAAGGGGTAGAGGAGGCCGTTGTATTTTGCAACGAGCGGGCCTACCCACTCACCGATAGTATGTCCACCCACTTTAATGCCCGTATAAGAAGAGTATCGGATAAGCCCAGAAATCCGAACAACAGGGCAAATGCTATAGAATTGGAACATATTGATACGTTTAAAGGCAAAGTGGCCTCCGGGGATTCGGTTGAACCAATTTTAAGGGAGGAAAACGGCAAGGTGTATTTTTACTACCCCATAGTTACCAATACCATGTGCTTAAACTGCCATGGAACGCCGAACAAGGATATACTTCCGAAAGTATATCGGAATTTATTGGAGCTATATCCAAAGGATATGGCCGTTGGATACGGTCCCGATGAGGTCCGTGGCATCTGGAGTATTGTTTTTGATGCCCCAAAAAACACAGACTAAAACAATCCGTTTATTTTTTTGGCTTTTTAAACCCATATACCAATTGTCCCCAAAATCCTTTGGGCAGGTTTTCATCACCAGGAAAACCAAGTTTTATTTTTCCGCCACTTTCGGGGATATAATGTGTCTTGAAGATGTAGTCCCAAATGCTTAGACTTATTCCGAAATTTACACCGTAGGAGTCTTTTGGAATGGAATAGGCATGATGGTACAGGTGCATTACCGGATTATTAAGAATATATTTTAAAGGGCCGTAGGTCAGTTTTATATTGGAGTGATTAAAATGTCCAATGGTAATTGCCGCAAAATGAACAATATAGGCTTGTTCAGGTTCAAACCCGCCCAAGACCATTACCCCCAATGTTTTTAAAGGTTTGTATAAAATATTTTCCATCCAATGAAACCTTAAGTGTGCGGCAAACCCCATTTCTTTTACACTATGGTGTACTTTATGGAACTGCCAAAGCACAGGGTATTTGTGCAAAAGCACATGGGTAAACCACTGGACAAAGTCCAATACCACAAAGAATACGAGCAGTTGGGCCCATTGGGACCAATGACCGATGTCGATTATGGTCAGCGAGGTACTACTTATTCCCACGTCCTTAAAAAGCACACCAAGGAATTTGTAAACTCCACTGATGACTATGGCAAAAATGAAAAAGTTGAAAAACATATAGAAAGCATCCAGCCAAAAGTCCTTCCTAAAAATGGATTGTTCTTTGCGCCAAGGGAAAAGGATTTCCAAAGTCCATACCAACAAAGAGATCAAGATAAGTCCCCAAAAATAATTGGTGTACCAAGGAACATCAAAAAGGATGGACTTCCATGTCCAACGGACCGTACCCAAAAAACCATTGATCAAAGCTTCAAAATATTCCAACATAGGTGTATTTAGTCGTTTGCAAAGGGCAAAACTGATTCAAACTTAAAAATACTTTTAAAAAAATAACGGTTATGTAACCCATGTTACGCTAAAACATTTAAAGAGACCATATTTTTGGAATAGTGCCCTGTAAATCAAAAATACATGCTTCGGATATAAATTCTTTTATTTTTTTGATGCATTGTAAGGAGCAAACCATAAACTAACGATTATGAAAAAAAACATGGGCGGAGCAGACCGCGCAATCCGAATTGTACTTGCACTTATAGTTGGTGCATTATATTACTTTAATATGATAACAGGAACATTGGCATACGTGTTGCTAGCTTTGGCTACCATATTTGTTTTAACAAGCTTAGTTAGTTTTTGTCCTTTGTATACCCTTTTTGGAATACGTACATGTAAGGTCAAAAATTAGGTTTTTTGGTTGGTTGATATAGGAAGGCCGTTCGATTTCGAACGGCTTTTTTATTTTGAGAATAACGGTGTTTGAGGGAAGGATCATTGGGATTGGCCTAAAGAATATGGCTATTTTATTTGTATCGGAATATATTGATGAAAGGTAAAAATGTATAATTGGAAACCTGTTGGAACCAGCATTTATGAGTAATATCATGTTTTGAACAGATCGGGGCAATTAAATTTGGCTTAAAATTAAAACCAATACATTGTGAAAGCACTTACAAATATTCCTCTGGTAGTTTGGGAAAACGGTATCTGGATGATAGGTCTGTTTGCCCTAGTGGTCGTTGTGTTGATAGTTGCAGTTTTGGCCATGATGAACAGTGGTAAAAAATAAATACTAACCACATACTTTGAAATGGATTTGGCATAGGTTAAATTACTTTTATGTTAAATCCATTTCGTTTGTAACATGGGTCACCTAAGAATACCACGGTCTAGTGTATTTTTGGACTATAAATAGTTGCCCATGGAAACCGAAATTCTCGCCCGGATTCAATTTGCCTTCACTGTTGCTTTTCATTACATCTATCCGCCCTTAAGTATTGGGATCGGTCTGCTGCTTGTAATTTTTGAAAGTTCCTACATAAGGACCAAAAAGGAAATTTACCATAAACTAGCGCGATTTTGGACCAAAATATTCGCCTTGACCTTTGGTATAGGTGTGGTTACAGGTATTGTTATGGAATTTGAATTCGGAACCAATTGGGCCGTATATTCCAGATTTGTTGGCGATGTTTTTGGAAGTGCGCTGGCAGCGGAGGGAATTTTTGCCTTTGCCTTGGAAAGTGGATTTTTGGGCATCTTGCTCTTCGGATGGAACAGGGTCAAGCCTTGGGTACATTTGGTTTCGACCATCGGCGTATTTTTGGGGTCCATGTTTTCCGCGATTTGGATCGTAGTTGCCAATAGCTGGCAGCAGACTCCTGCCGGATTTCATATAGTTGGTGAAGGGTTCGATGCTAGGGCAGAAATCACAGATTTTTGGGCCATGGTGTTCAATCCGTCCAGTGTAGACCGATTGACGCATGTTTGGCTCGGAGCCTTTTTGGCCGGAGCCTTTTTGGTCATGAGCGTTCATGCTTATTATCTTATCAAAGGGAAATATGTTGAAATTTCCAAAAAAGCCTTCAAAATAGCCCTGGTAGTTGCCACCGTATTTTCTCTGGGACAGTTGTTCACAGGGCACCGGTCAGCAGATGGTGTGGCAAAAAACCAGCCCGCTAAACTGGCCGCACTGGAAGGACATTTTGAAGCCTCCGCCCCTGCCGACATGTATGTTTTGGGATGGGTGGATAAAGATAAGCAGGAAGTAACAGGGTTAAAGGTACCCGGAGGTTTGTCCTTTTTATTGGAGTATGATTTTGATGCTCCGGTAACCGGTCTCAATGCATTTCCCGAAGATGAGCGACCTTCCCAAGTGAATGCCGTTTTTCAGTTTTATCATATAATGGTGGCCATTGGTATGGTGTTGATATTTTTGACCCTCTATGCCACTTTTTTATGGTGGAGAGGTAAATTGTTCAATAAAAAATGGCTGTTGTGGATTTTTGTATTTGCAGTTTTTTTGCCTCAAATTGCCAATCAGGTCGGTTGGTTTGCTGCTGAAATGGGTAGACAACCCTGGGTGGTCTACGGTCTTTTAAGAACAGACCAGGCATTTTCGCAAGCAGTGTCCGACAATCAAATTTTGTTTTCCCTCATTCTGTTCTTCTTTGTATATAGCCTTTTGTTCGTGCTATTTATTTATTTGTTGCACAAAAAAATAAAACATGGGCCATACGATGAATCGGAAAACGATGAAACACCTTTCGGGGGAACACTAACACATATGATGAAATAAGATTATGGAAACTTTTTTAGGATTGGATTATCCCACATGGTGGTTTTTGGTGGTAGGAGGTCTTTTTTCCGGCTATGCCATACTGGACGGTTTTGATTTTGGTGCCGGGGCATGGCATCTCTTTCTAAAGAAAGAGAACAGTCGCAGGATCGCTTTAAATGCCGTTGGACCGGTGTGGGATGGTAACGAAGTTTGGTTGGTGATTGGTGGTGGAGCTCTTTTTGCTGGGTTCCCTGTAATGTATGCCACCATGTTTTCGTCCCTTTACGTTCCTTTTATGCTGTTTTTGGTATTTATTATATTCCGGGCCATATCCATAGAGTTTAGGGGCAAAGAGCCGATGTTGTGGTGGCGAAATCTATGGGATGTTAGCTACAGTGTGTCCAGTATTATGTTGGCTTTTTTGTTGGGGGTTGTACTGGGCAATGTGCTACAAGGAATTGCAATAGGGGAAAATTACCAATACCAAGGGGGTGTGCTGTTCGAGTTCTTAAATCCATATGCACTAATGACGGGATTTACCACGTTGTCACTTTTTATGGCACACGGCGCCATTTTTTTGCTCTTAAAGACCGAGGGCAGGTTGTTCGCCAAGTTAACACGCCTTTTAAAAAGAGGAATGATATTTTTTATGGTCAGTTTTGCGGTGACCACCCTTTATACCTTGATCTATATTCCCCATTTGTCGGACGATTTTAAAAGTAATCCTGCACTTTTTGTTATACCCCTGCTTACCTTTCTCAGTATTGCCAACGTACCCAGATTGGCCGAAAAGCGCAGGTATAAATCCGCGTTTTTGTTTTCCTCGTTGACCATAGCCTTTTTATTGGTTTTGGTAGCAGTGGAACTATATCCGGTACTGTTGCGTTCTTCGATAGACCCACAATATAATATTGACATCTACAATGCAGCATCTTCAACAAAATCCTTACAGATTATGATGGTAATAGTGGCCATTGGAACTCCATTGGTGCTGTTCTATACCATTTTTGTGTACAAGACCTTCTGGGGAAAAGTAAAATTGGACGAGACCAGTTATTGATTTTGGTTTTTTTGTTCCAATTAAAAAAAAAGAGCATCAAGCACAGTGCTCTTTTTTGTGTGTGACTTAAGTCACTTTATATCTCCTTGGGTACCATTACATTTGGGTAAATCATAGTAAAAATGTCCAAAATAGTTGTTTTGGGAGCTGGTATTGCAGGCCATGTTGCTGCCTCCCATCTTAGAAGAAAGCTCTCCAAGGAGCATGAGGTTGTGGTAGTTTCACCAAACAGTAACTATCAATGGATCCCATCCAATATTTGGGTAGGGATAGGGAGAATGAAACCAAAGGATATTCTGTTCCCATTAGCACCTCTTTACAAAAAAAAGCAAATTGATTATAAACAGGCCAAAGCGATAAGTTTTCATCCAGAAGGTGATGATAACGAACCAAGACCCTATGTTTTGGCAGAATATGTCGCTGGTGATGAAAAGGGAAAGACTGAAAAGGTTACCTACGATTACTTGATCAATGCCACAGGACCAAAACTCAACTTTGAAGGAACCGAAGGACTCTCACCGGGTAAGAACAAAGCACATTCCGTTTGTACCTACACCCATGCACAAGAAGCATGGATTGCCTTGGAAGGCCTCATTAAACAAATGAAGGAAGGTAAAAAGATTAAAATATTGATCGGAACGGGCCATGCCAAATCAACCTGTCAAGGAGCTGCTTTTGAGTACATTTTAAATGTAGAACAAGAACTCAGAAGACATAAGGTCAGGGATATGGCCGAAATTACTTGGATTTCCAACGAATACCATCTTGGAGACTTTGGAATGGACGGCATGCTAATGAGCTATGGAAGCAACATTATGAAGTCGAATGAAATGGTGGAAATGATCTTTGAGGATCGTGGTATCAATTGGATTTTGGGAGCAGCCGTAAACAAGGTAGAGGACGGATTGGCCCATTACGAGAACTTGGACGGTGATCACAAACAAGAAACCTACGATTTTGCCATGCTCATACCTGCTTTTTCCGGTCACGGATTTAAAGCCTACAATAAAGAGGGGGCGGATATTACGGATAAACTTTTTAAGGGATTTATGATCGTTGATGCCGATTACACCCCAAAACCATACGAGGAATGGAGTGTTCAGGACTGGCCGGAAACCTATCAAAATCCGTCTTTCCCCAATATTTTTGCGCCGGGAATTGCCTTTGCCCCGCCGCACAGTATATCCAAACCAAGAAAGAGCAAAAACGGTACGGATATTACACCGGCACCTCCCAGAACAGGTATGCCTTCGGGGATTACCGCAAAGTTGGTGGCCGATAACATTATAGATATGATCAAACACTCGAGTAATAAAATGCATCACAAAGGATCTATGGGCAATATGGGTGCCGCTTGTATTGCATCCGCAGGTTTTGGCATGACCAAGGGTAGCGGTGTGAGCATTACTACCTTTCCGATTGTTCCCGATTACAACAAATATCCCGATACACAGGGCAGAAAATTGGGCAAGACTTTTGGTACCATTGGTTTGGCAGGCCACTGGTTGAAACTGGCATTGCACTATGCCTTTATTTATAAAGCAAAAATGAAACCTTTTTGGTGGTTAATTCCTGAATAGATTAGTTATGACACGCAGAATATCCAAATACAAACGATTTACAATGATGAACCCTATAATCCAATTCTTCAAGTTCATTTATTTGAGCATTAAAGTATTGGTCGTAGTGGCAGGAGGTCACGGTGGAACCCGAGACGCATAATAATAAATAGGTCTCAGAACTAAAATTGCCTCAATACAGGAGTACACCTCTTAACGGACCCAGTATTGAGGTTTTTTATGCGATATTCTCGGTAACTCATGTTACTGTGTAAGTCTGGCTGCAAATCTAATTTTGCTTCAAATCAATTAGGTATATGAAGCGATTATTAGTATTAATGATATTCTTTTTTGCTCAGGGTCAATTTTTTGCCCAAGAGCATGTCGGAATCTCCTTGGAAGACGTCCTGATCAAGGTACAGGAATCCAATGCCAGTATCAAGGTATCCGAATATGAGGCCAAGATGGCCAAATATGATTATCGGTTTTCCAATTCCATTTTTTTGCCACAAATAGCTGTTTCCCATACGGGAATGGCCACCACAAATCCTTTAATGGCATTTGGCTCCAAACTCAACCAAGAGATTTTGACCCAGGCCGATTTTAACCCTGATTTGTTGAACGACCCCGATCAGATTGAGAACTATGCCACAAAAATTTCAGTGGAACAACCCTTGATCAACCTGGATGGTTTCTATCAGCGTAAAGCGGCCAAGACCACCATGGAGGCCAAGGAACTTCAAGCCATGCGGACCAGGGACTATCTCAATTTTGAAGCCCAAAAGGCCTATGGTCAATTACAACTGGCTCACCAAGCCGTAGCCGTGTTGCAGAAAGCTTTTGAAGCTGCAAATGCCAATTTGAACACGGCACAGAACAGTTATGACCAAGGTCTGCTTCAAAAAGCCGATTTGTTGGAGGTGAAAGTGAGGGTAACGGAAGTATCGGACCAATTGAAAACAGCCAAGAGCAACGTGCAAAATGCTTCGGATTACTTGGCATTTCTAATGAACGAACATGGGGGTGTTATTTATGAACCATCAGAAGAATTGGTGCCAGTCAGACCAGGAGGACCTTTAGAAGGCTCACTGGAAAATAGGGCCGATGTTAAGGCAATGGACCTAGTGTCCGAAGCTTACAAAGCCAATATGAAAGCCGATAAAATGACCTTTTTGCCAAGATTGAATGCTTTCGCCAGTTATGAAATGTACGATGACGAAATATTCCGGGCCGATGCGAACGGATATATTATAGGGGCAAGTTTAAGTTGGGATGTGTTTAAAGGGTCTCAACGCTTTTCCAAAGCAGGAAAGAGCAAAACTAATTATGAAAAAGCAAAACAAGAATATGAGCAGTACGTCGCCAAAAGTTCTATGGAGCTACAACGCACCAAGCGGATGGTCGAAAATGCCGAGAGCAGGCTCCAGACCTCAAAATTGGCTATGGAGCAATCCGAAGAATCATTAAGGATACGCACCAATAGATTCAAAGAAGGATTGGAAAAAACAACCGATTTATTAATGGCCGAAGCCACTTATGCCGAAAAGCAATTGGCTTATTATCAAACCATATTTGAATACAATCAAGCACAATCCTTATTAACATTTTTAACCAAAGAATAATTGCAAGATGAAAAACAGTACGATATATAAAAGTTTTATGCTGACCGTCTCCTTGGGCTTTTTGCTTATAGGTTGTGGAAGTGATGAAAAACAGCCGGCTGACAACACGGAAGCAGTACCGGTAACCATCGGCGAAGTAACCATAGGCGATAGCTCCACCATATTGGCAGGAAGTGGTCAGATTAAAGCCGTGAATAGTGCCAATTTGAGCACCCGAATGATGGGTCATGTGGAATCCATTCCTGTGAAAATAGGTCAGAAGGTAAATAAAGGAGATTTGCTGATCTCTATCAACAACGTGGACCTACGCGCCAAAAAAGCACAAGTGGAGGCATCCATTACCGAAGCACAGGTGGCATTTAACAATGCCAAGAAAGATTATGAAAGGTTCCAGAACCTTTTTAACGAAAGCAGTGCTTCACAAAAGGAGTTGGATGATATGACCGCCCGTTATGAAATGGCAAAAGCCAGATTGGAAGCTGCAAGCCAAATGAAGAACGAGGTAAACTCCCAGTTTGCTTATGCCAACATCAGGGCCCCATTCAATGGCGTGGTCACCAACACCTATATTGACGAAGGCGATATGGCCAACCCAGGGGTGCCGTTGGTTTCTGTGGAATCCCCAGCAACAGGGTTTGAAGTAGAGGCCAAAGTGGCGGAGAACAGCATTTCAGCCATCGAAGTGGGAACCAAAGCCCACATTTTGGTAAAAGCATTGAATACCACAATTGCGGGAAAAGTGTCCGAGTTGAGTGCCTCGGCACAAAATACAGGCGGACAATATGTAATGAAAGTAAGCTTGGACGATACGGATGCCAAGATTTTGTCAGGTATGTATGCCACTGTTAGGCTCGAGGCGGAAAAGGAGAGCGCCGGTAAAACTGTTGTTACCATTCCGTCCGAAGCCTTGGTGCACAAAGGCCAACTAACAGGTGTTTATACGCTAGGGCAGGACAATGTAGCGCTTTTACGCTGGTTGCGTTTGGGCGAGAACTTCGGAAATGAAGTCGAAGTATTATCTGGTTTGTCCCAAGGAGATCAGTATATCGTGTCGGCCGAAGGAAAGTTGTACAACGGAGCTAAAGTAAGTATTCAATAACCCAAAAAAAGCTAATAATGAAAGACGGACTTGCAGGAAAAATAGCCAAAGGGTTTATCAGCTCCAAATTAACGGTGCTCCTAATGATCGTGTTCATGGTCATTGGGGTGTACAGTTCCTTCCTTATCCCAAGGGAAGAGGAGCCACAGATAGACGTGCCCATGGCGGACATATTTGTGGGATATCCCGGGGCTAGCCCTACAGAAGTGGAATCCAGGATTACCAAACCACTGGAGAAAATTATATCCAACATTAAAGGTGTAGAGTACGTGTACACAACATCTATGCAAGAGCAGGGGATGGCCATTGTACAGTTCTATGTAGGGGAAGATATTGAAAGATCGTTGGTGCGTTTGTACGACGAGATCAACAAGCACATGGACCAAATGCCCGCCGGAGTAACCATGCCATTGGTAAAAACCCGTGCGATCGATGATGTACCCATGCTCGCACTTACTCTGTGGAGCGATGAATATGATGATTTTCAGTTACGAGAGATTTCTGGGGAATTGGTCAATGAGGTTGAAAAAGTTAACGGGGTTTCCATCACCAAGAAGATAGGCGGGCGCAGTCCCCAGCTTCGTGTGGTGGTGGATAAGGATAAAATGGCCGAATCGGGCATCGATATGTTGGCCGTGGCCCAAATGATTAAAGCCAATAACCAGCAAATGGATGCTGGGAATTTCCTTTCCAACGATACCGAGTTCCACATTAGCACGGGAAATTTTTTGGAAACAAAAGAAGATCTCAAAAACCTGATTGTGGGCACAAAACAAGGTCAGCCCATATATTTAAAGCAGGTAGCCACCGTTTTGGATGGTCCCGAGCTGCCCAAAAACTATGTTTCCCTTGGATTTGGGGCCGCTAGTGAAAAGTCAGAAGAATTTAAATCGGAATACCCAGCGGTAACCATTTCGATTGCCAAAAGAAAAGGTGCGGATGCCATGAAGATTGCCGACGTGGTGTTGGAGAAAGTGGAGTACCTAAAAACATCCCTGATTCCGGATGAGGTGAAAGTCGAAGTGACCCGTAATTATGGTCAAACCGCTTCGCAAAAGGTATCCGAATTGTTGATGCACTTGATCGGTGCCATTATTGCCGTGACCTTTGTGGTGATGTTGGCCATGGGTTGGCGAGGTGGATTGGTCGTGTTCCTTTCCGTGCCCATTACCTTCGCTTTGACTTTGTTGAGCTATTACATGCTCGATTATACGTTGAACAGAATTACTTTGTTTGCCTTGGTGTTCGTAACCGGTATCGTGGTGGACGACTCCATTATTATCGCGGAGAACATGCACCGTCACTTTAAAATGAAACGCTTGCCGTTCAAGGATGCCGCTCTGTATGCCATCAACGAGGTAGGTAACCCCACCATCTTGGCCACCTTTACGGTTATTGCATCTGTATTGCCAATGGCATTTGTTTCTGGTTTGATGGGCCCTTACATGTCACCCATGCCCATAGGAGCCTCGATTGCAATGTTGTTGTCATTGTTTGTGGCGTTGACCATAACCCCGTATTTGGGATACATCTTCCTAAAGGAAAAAGATAAAAAGAAGAAAAAGGAAAAAGAGCCTGTAGAAATTCAAGATACCTTCATCTATAAGGCTTATGCTCGATTTGAAAGGCCCTTGATCGAGAGTGGTAAAAAAAGATGGCTATTCTTGGGTATTACCTTTCTCTTGTTGATTGCCTCCGTGGCCATGTTCTTTACCAAATCGGTAGCAGTAAAAATGTTGCCTTTTGATAACAAGAACGAGTTCCAGGTGGTGATAGATCTTCCCGAAGGAACCACGTTGGAAAGAACGGCTGCCGTAACTAAGGAAATCGGAGCTTACTTATCCACCCGACCCGAAGTGGTGAATTATCAAACCTATGTGGGCACATCAGCTCCGATAACCTTCAACGGTTTGGTACGACACTACGACCTACGCGGGGGAAGCAACATGGCCGATATTCAGGTCAATCTGGTGGATAAGCACGACAGGAGCGAACAAAGCCATGATATTGCCAAATTGTTGCGCCCAAAAATCCAAGAGTTGGGCAAAAAATACCATGCCAATATCAAAATAGTTGAGGTGCCACCAGGACCTCCCGTACTTTCTACAATCGTAGCTGAGGTGTATGGTCCCGATTATGATAAACAGATTGATTTGGCCGATAAGGTTAAAGGCATTTTGAACAATACTACTGACGTTGTTGATGTGGATTGGATGGTCGAGGATGACCAAGTGGAGTATGATTTTGTGATTGATAAGGAAAAAGCCATGTTGTACGGGGTTACCCCTCAACAAATTGTTCAGGTGATGGCAATGGCTTTCCGTGAGCAGCCGGTATCCCATATGTATCGTGAAGATTCCTTTGATCAAATCGGAATTGTTTTGTCCGTAAGTGAAAAGGATAAATCCAGTTTGGATAAAATCAAACAATTGAAAATAAAATCCCAACAGGGCAACATGGTGTCCGTGGGTGATTTGGTTTCCATTAAAGAGGGGACAAAGGCCAAGAGCATCTACCGGAAGAATCAAAAGAGAGTAGTATATGTTATGTCGGATATGGCAGGGGAATTGGAAAGCCCGGTCTATGCCATTTTAGGCATGACGGACAAATTAAATCAATTGGAGTTGCCCAAGGGATATTCCATCAACGAACTGTATATGGAACAACCGCAATTTGAGGATGATTATACTGTTAAATGGGATGGGGAATGGCAGATCACCTTGGAGGTATTCCGGGATTTGGGAATCGCGTTCCTCGGTGTAATTGTGATCATTTACATGTTGATCGTGGGATGGTTCCAAAATTTTAAAGCACCCATGGTGATGATGGTGGCCATTCCGCTTTCCTTGATTGGGATTGTGCTCGGACATTGGATGTTGGGCGCCTTTTTTACGGCAACTTCCTTCATCGGGATGATTGCCTTGGCTGGTATTATGGTACGGAACTCGGTATTGCTTATTGATTTCGTCAACTTAAGGCTCAAAGAAGATGTTCCATTAAAGCAGGCTGTTATAGAAGCAGGAGCCGTACGTACAACTCCTATTTTATTGACCGCAGGAACCGTGGTCATTGGAGCTTTTGTGATTTTGTTCGACCCTATTTTTCAGGGATTGGCCATATCACTTATGGGAGGAACCATAGTGTCTACCGTACTGACGCTCTTGGTGGTGCCATTGGTGTATTATATGATTGAACGTAAAAATTATAACTAAGATGAAACCGACATGACTAAAATAATCTTTAGACACACGGCAAAGATTATTTTAGTCGTCAAAGGTTCCATGTGACCATTGAAAAAACTATAAAAATAAGCACATGAAAATGATCATTGTTACCACGGTCGAAGAATATAAGAACGAAGTATTCAAATTATTTAAAAAGGCCGGAGTGGAAAGCTTTAGTGGATCGGATATCGATGGTTTTAAAAAAGCGGCGCCCTTAATGTACACCAGTAGTTGGTTTCCTAGCGAAAGAGGCGGTGCAGCATCGAACATGTATTTTTCTTTTACCGAAGAGGAAAAAGTAACCGAATTGTTCAAAATGATCGAGCAATTCAATACCGAAAGTGAAACAACGAACCCGATCAGGGCTGTAGAAGTCCCAATTGAAAGAACCGTTTAAAACATCGAACATGAAAAATAGAATAGTAAGAGGAGTAGCAGGAAGCTTTATATTGATCAGTTTACTTTTGGCCATTTATGTAAGTCAAAATTGGCTGTGGTTTACGGCTTTTGTAGGGGCCAACCTGTTACAGTCATCGTTGACCAAATGGTGTTTACTGGAAGATATCCTGAAGAAGTTCGGGGTCCCCGATTCCGATAAGGATTGTTGCTAGTCCATCTATATTTGATATCTAAAGCATTTTCGTGATCTTTGTTTAAAAACCTCACGAAAATGCTGTATCAACCTTGGCCATGGTATGTGGCCGGCCCACTTATTGCCATTATCATGGCACTGCTCATATTAATGGGCAAACGTTTTGGAATGTCCTCCAACCTCGAAACCCTATGTTCTATCGGAGGAGCGGGGAAATACTCGGATTATTTCAAAGTTGACATAAAATCAAAACGATGGAACCTCTTGGTGGTTCTGGGGTCTGTAATTGGCGGATTTGTTGGTGCAAACGTACTTTCACCGAATCCTGCCGTGGATATTTCGGACGATACGGTAGCCAAGCTCAACGAACTGGGTTTTGAAAGCGCAGGTAAATCCTATTTGCCCACAGAACTGTTTGCACTAGAATCCTTGTCCGATCCTAAAGTTTGGGCGATACTTTTGGTGGCGGGCTTTTTGGTAGGCTTTGGAACTCGCTACGCTGGCGGCTGTACCTCTGGGCATGCCATTTCTGGTCTGAGTAATTTACAGCGACCATCCCTGATTGCCGTAATCGGATTTTTTGTAGGGGGATTGATCATGGTTCATTTACTGTTCCCTTTAATTTTTGCGGTATGAAGCGTTTAGTGTATATCCTTTTAGGTTCGTTTTTAGGAGTGGTCTTGTATAAATCCGAAGCAGCATCATGGTTTAGGATCTATGAAATGTTCCAGTTCGATGCATTCCACATGTACGGTATCATCGGATCAGCTTTGACCATTGGTGTTGTTTTGGTCTTTTGGATCAAAAAATCCAAGGTCAAATCATTTTCAGGGGAAATCATCCAAATTCCGGATAAGGAAAAATCCTTTGCAAGATATATCTGGGGAGGTACGCTTTTTGGATTGGGATGGGCCCTGGCAGGTTCGTGCCCGGGACCAATTTATATTTTGGTCGGAGCAGGATATTGGCCTATAGTCATTGTTTTGTTTGGTGCATTGCTGGGAGCCTTTGTATATGGGGTTTTAAGAGAGAAATTACCACATTAGTGTTGCCTTAACGGGATATTTGGGTCGATTAACGAATATGAATGGCAGCTTGGTGGCTGGCCTATAGCTTTGTTCGATGCAAACCTACTTAATAGTCCCGATTAATGAAGCTGACCACCTTTATCATTGATGATGATCTGGTGTCGCAATTTGCGACAAGGTACTGTATACAGCAATCTCAAAGAGAGTTTGATATCGTAACCTGTTCCAGTGGAGAAGAAGGTGTTCAAGCTTGTTTTAACTTTGTGGAAAAAAGCAATAGGTTGCCCGATATTATTTTTTTGGACCTTGTTATGGACGGGATGAGTGGATGGGATTTTCTGGAAAACCTGAAAAATTTGTTCAAAGAACACAAACTGCCCAGTGTTTATGTGTTATCTGCCTTTACAAATGCCAAAGACCGAACCATAGCCAAAGACCATGGGTTGATTGCGGGCTATGTGGACAAACCCTTATCACGATCTTATCTGGAGAAAATTTTGAAAGAAGAGGAGAAAAGGAGAAGTTGATTCAAAAAAACGGGCGAACACCGAACATCTTAAAATTGACTCTCAACTAGTACAAAGTTTTTCTGAAAAAGCATATTTTTGCTATCCCTTTTCAAGGATGGCCCCGTAGTTCAATGGATAGAATAGAAGTTTCCTAAACTTTAGATGCAAGTTCGATTCTTGCCGGGGCTACTTTTTTGTAAGCTCCCCTTAAAACCGAACTGTTTAAAAGTAGAATAATAATCTTAATTTTAAACATCATTATGAGGAAGAGCAAATTTTCACCAACACAGATCGCGAAGATTTTAAAGGAGTTCGAC
>Ga0189274_100143_pt1 | contig 50565 bp, 42 predicted proteins | sample N5B1minimetaG_FD_130323 | JGI IMG/M metagenome (GOLD analysis project Ga0189274, IMG submission 130323) | Marine microbial communities from the Costa Rica Dome - N5 B1 mini metaG | ecosystem: Environmental > Aquatic > Marine > Oceanic > Photic zone | place: Costa Rica: the Eastern Pacific...
AAAAGACCCTTTTCTGGGCCAATTTAAATTCACCTACAAAAAAGACACCTTTAACATCTTAGATTTTCGACCCGAATTTCTATGTCTTCAGGTCGAACGAAATAATACCAAAATTACCTTAAGTTATATGGACTCTGCAACTTTTGAGTTTAATAAATGAAATGCTTACGTTAACAAAATGCAGGAAGGCCTTGCCCCGTCAACACTTCCAGACAACCCCAGAACTAATTGCTAGCTTTAGTTAAACTTAACTACAAATAAAAATGTAGTTGCACCCAAACCCATTGGAAAAAATAAACGTTGGACTGACTATGAGAGTATTTTTTTCTATTGTCTTATTGGTACTATTAAACTTGCTGAATTCTTGTCAACCGGGATGTACGGATTGTAATGCCACAAATTATGATCCGGATGCAAAAAAAGATAATAACTCTTGCGTTTATAATAATGATAATTTAATTGGAACATATGATGTTGTAGACTCAACAGTAGATTGGTCTCAACAAGTGTGGTATGACTATTACGAAATTGAATTAAAGCACGGAGGATGCAATCCAGACGGCCTTGTAATTGTCAATTATGCAAACTTAACAAATCACCTTACCAATAGTCCTTTAGAAGTCGAAATCAATATAACAGGTGACTCTATTCATATTCCTTATCAATTTATAGAGGGTGATGATACACCTGGAAGTTCTTTTGACGATTTTGAGATAAATGAAAAAACAGGATATTTTGCAGGAGACTCTATTTATTTTCCTATCTCATACAATCATAACAATGGAGATCCAAGTTTTGGACACTGCATTGGGAAAAAAATTTAAGGGCTATTCCAATTATCATTCAGTTGACCAAGCCCAGAATTAATGAATAGACTTTATTTCACTTCAATGCTTCTAAAAAACTTATCCTTTTTTTGTCTGGCTCTATGCTTTTTGGGTTGTTCACAAGATGACCAGATAGTTGGAAACTGGCACAAAACTAAAAGTGCGTCTGACGGAAGATTAGACTGGGAAATGATTGGAAGTCTCTATATTACGTTTTTTGATGATGGGACGTATTGTTCAGGCGATTCATTTGGTTCTCTCACTCATAAAGGGAATTGGGAACTGGAAAAGGATAAAGACAGTCTGTTTTTAACACAAGAGGATGGCTACAAAGCTGCTTATGCCATAAACCATTTGAGTGAAAAGGAATTAATTATTACTCGTGATCAATATTCTATTGGATTGAACCGTGTCTCCGACACCTTAACCTGGAAAAATTACCCTTAATTCAGAAATTGAAACTATCTCCAAATACTGTTTCAATCCCACATTTAAAAATGCCTAACTTCAGATTAACCCGCAACACAAACCCATGGCGAAGCGAATCATGTATATAGAACTCAAAAGTGGATACTCAGATGACGGACCCGCTTGGATTGGATCTGTCGAATTTTCAAAAAGTGGAAGAACTATTTACTTCAATAATCAGGCTTTTAAGGCAATTGGTGGCGCTGGAATTTCAGGAAACTATGAAGATCTCTTGTCTGGTGATGAGTACTGGATTTCAGGTGTAAAAAAGGACGGAAATGACAGACATAGCGCAGGTGGAGGAAAAGTGATGATTCAAAACGATATCTTAGAACAGTACCTAGGGATAATTAATTCCAAGGAATTAGACCTAAAAAAATATGAAATCGTTTCGGTGGTGCCAACAGATAAGCAAAAGTTTACCGCAATTGAAAATGAAGTTTTAGAAGATGGATTTGACCCATCTACATTAATCCGTAAAGAAACTCATAAACTCACAGAGCAGGAACTTTTGTTTATGATAGAAGATTCGGAATATGGAATTCAAGTAGCTAGGTACAATAAAGGAAGAAGGAGTTTGCAAAAGTACCTCAACGAACTTATTGCAGAAAAAGAAAAACGATCAAATACGTAAAAAGTAACGCTCATTAAAAATCCTCATATACCCATCAATGAATTCCAATCAAGCCCAGAATTAATTGTTAGTTTTAGGAAAACGTTAGCAACCATTGGCGTGAAGTACGTTATCACATTACTATCAACTGTTCTTATAGCATACAGTTTCTCTACTGGAAGAGAATCTACAATATCCAGTAAACATAATTTAAATTATAAGGATGATTCGCTTTGGCAAGAGCGCAATAATTTCCTATCTCATCCTGTTTTTCAGAACCAATCCTATCAGGACAGCATACTTGATATTTACCAGGGGCTTTGGCGGTGTGTTAAAACAGTTAGAAATCGAGATGGTAAAGTTGAGTACCCTAATTTTATGGATCGATTCATAACTGATTCAAAATTTCATTGGATTGACTATCCATGCAGTTCAAACGGTTACTATACTGACATTCATTTCAGAAATGACTCAATATTTTTTAGTCGAGAAAATAGAGTATATATTGAGAAGAAAAAGATTGAATTTAAAGAAGACACCTTGGTGATTTTTGGAACTAAAAAATCAGATGAATACGAATATTTCATAAGAGTTGAATATGATACAACCATAATATCTAAATTGAACAAATATTCCTACAATCATCAGTGTATAGAAGGTACTTGGGAATTGGATATGATTGGTGATGGAGGATCAGATTCCTGGGTAATTCAAGATGGTTATTTGGAACATGTACCTAGAAAAATTGATTTCTCAGACAAAAAATTTCGTTTTGATGGTGAATATTTAGTAAATACCTCAAATCCTGAAATTAAATTTCAAGTTTTACAATTTGACAGAGGTATGTACTACCCCGAGAAAAATCCAGGTGATTTTTTTGCTGTTAGAGAATTAAAAAAAATAAAAGGAATAGTGTATTACTATCATTTCATCAAAACTGGTAATTAAAAACGGTTGCTAAAGCTAACGTCCATCAATACTCAATTTCAGTCAAGCCCAGAATTAATTGTTAGATTTAGGTGGACGCTATGAGTCACACAATAAAAAACATATCGGTTTTCATCTTCATTTTAGTCCTTGGTAGTTGTTCGAATTCAGAACAAACGGATTCCATCATTTCGAGTAATCTAGAATCTACTGAATTACAATCTGATTTGATGATTAATTTGAACAACGTCATTGCGCAGATTCAAGATTGGACCGACAGTACAATTTGTATGTCTTCACAGCAAAATTCAGACAAATTTATGCTATTCAAATTTGTGACTGATTCAACCTTTACTGTTGACGATTCAACTCTTTTCAAGTATAGTTTGACTGAAAAAAAGGATACCGTCACAATGTTATTCGAAAGACCTACTAGTGCTGTTGACGGAGTCCCATCAATCAATGGAATGGATATTTATGAAATATCCAATGGAACCATGTATGGAATAGAAAAAGTCATTTCACCAGAACAAGATTACCATTTTAACGACTCATTGCTCATGTATCCGTTTATGCGGAACATGTAAAGACATTTAAAAAGATCTACGTGAAAATCACTTAAGGCACATTGAATCGGTAACTTAGCAGTATGAACAAACAAGCCTACCAAGAAGTCTGCGCGAAAATCGCACCGTATATTCATAGAACGCCGGTGTTATCGTCACAACTCATCAATGAAATTGTGGGATGTGAAATTGTGTTCAAATGCGAGAACTTTCAAAAAATGGGAGCCTTCAAAATGCGCGGAGCAACCAATGCCATTCTGAATCTTTCGGCTGAGCAACGCTCAAAAGGGGTAGTCACGCACTCATCCGGTAACTTTGCGCAAGCCTTGTCATTGGCCGCAAAATCATTGGGGGTTCCGGCCTACATTGTCATGCCCTCTTCTGCGCCTCAAGTTAAAATTGATGCTGTAAAAGGCTATGGCGGCCAAGTCACCATCTGCCCACCTACATTGAAAGATAGAGAAGAACATGCCCAGCAAATTCAAGATGAATTGGGGGCAACTTTTTTGCATCCATCCAACGACATGGATGTGATTGTGGGGCAAGGAACAGCAGCTGTGGAGCTGTTAGAAGATGAGCCTGATTTAGATGCCATTTTTACACCCGTTGGTGGTGGAGGATTATTGGGCGGAACAGCACTTGCAGCCAGCATTTTTTCAGAACAATGTGAAGTGTTTGCGGGTGAACCCGAAGAGGCAGATGATGCCTATCGTTCATTCAAATCTGGAAAAATTGAAAGCAATGAAACGGTCAATACCATGGCTGATGGCCTAAAAACTCAATTGGGTGATCAAAATTTTCCCATCATCCAACAAGATGTAAAAGACATTTTTCTGGTAAGTGAATCCGAAATTTTAGACGCCCTTAAACTCATCTGGACACGCATGAAAATAGTGGTGGAACCAAGTTCAGCTGTTGCTTTAGCAGCGCTCATCAAACAGAAACATCAGTTTGCGAACAAAAAAGTGGGCATCATCATTTCCGGTGGAAATGTTGACTTAGGCAATCTGCCTTTTTAGTTTTCAATTCCGCATCCAAATCAGCTTTTTTCATTTTTTAACATTTTCATTTGAACCTTCAGTGCACTTTTGAGTAATACTTCAGAATCTTGAATTAAAGCGCTTTGATTCTTTAAATGAATATTATGAAAATCGTAGCATTAGGATTATTCCTTTTAACTAACCTGGTACTATTTGCACAAAAGCCAGAAAAAGTTTACAGTATTGTTAGAGAGCAAAGAGACTCTGCGTGGTACGCCACACAAGAACAACTGTGGGCAAAAGAAATCAAGAAAAATAAAAAGAATGTTGCCGCTTGGTCAAATTATTATGAGGCTATCAGGGCACAGAAAAACCTCTTGCCTTGGGAGTCTGAAAAACGAAATGAGTACACCAAAAAGCTAGATGAGATTACGGATGAATTGTACAAAACAAATCCTAACTCATTCGAAGCTAATTTTTACATGTACAGACATTATGGTGGCCTAGGCAGTAAAGACAATGACAAGTATTTTAAATACCTGGAAAAAGCCTATCAAATTGACCCCCTTGACCCCAGAACGTATGAAGATTTTTTCATCTACTATGAGATCAATCGCAACACCTCCAAGTTTTCAGAGTTCTGTCAGAAATTCTACAGTTCAAATTACATGGCTCCATACTTCTTCAATTGGTCGCATAATTTATTGTCAGGTTTGGATAAAAATGCAGTTTTACTGGTGGCGGGTGATAATGACACCTATGCTTGCTGGATGGTTCAAGAAGCACTGAATTATAGAACAGACGTACAAGTAATTAATACCAGTTTGATTACAATAGATGACTATCGTACTCAACTTTTTCAAGAAATGGGATTGAAAGATTTGGGCTTCAGATTAGATACCTCATCTAGCAGAGAAATGTATGATGAAGGTTATTTCAAATTGTTTGATGCACTCTTTCAAAACGAGAAAAATTATCCGGTTTATGTGTCATCCACAGCCATTAGACAATTTGAGGAAGAATATGATGACAGCCTGTATTTAACCGGCCTTGCTTATCGTTATGCTGATGAGTCATTTGACAACACTTCTATCATAAAGCGAAATATTGAAAAGCGTTATCACTTAGATTACATCAATGCCTATTTCGGTTTTCACATTCAGAACAGTAAAAAGCATCACTTAGATGCCACTTACCTGCCGGCAATGATTAAGCTTTACAAGCATTATAAACTCAGTGAAGATGCAATGAAAGCGCAGTCCCTAGAAAGTCTGATTACAACAATCGCCAAGAATTCAGATCAGCTTGAAGAGGTTGAAAAGTTAATGGCAGAATAGGCAAACATCAAGATTTGGCAAGCACTAAGAAAATAGATCATCTATCTGATGAGCAGTTGATGGCAAGAATGATTGAAAACGGAGATCATTCTTGCTTAACTGTTCTCTACAACCGTTATGCGCAGCGCTTGCTCGGGTTCTTTTTAAAAATGTTCAAGGGTGATGTCCCAAAATCACAAGACTTTCTTCAAGAGCTTTTCATAAAAGTTTTTGAAAAACGACAACAGTTTGATACTTCAAAAAAGTTCTATACCTGGGTGTTTACCATTGCCAGTAACATGTGCAAAACAGAATTTAGAAAAACGCCTACTGAAAATATTGACGATCATCCTGAAGTCAATCAAAAAGCCACTTATGACATTGATGAAACCGATCGGAAATACCTCAAAAAGAGACTCAAAAATGAAATTCAATCTTTGACTGACGATCATAGGTCTGCCTTTATATTAAGGTATATTGAAGGATTCTCAATTCAAGAAATTGCAGATATCACTGAAGCAAATGTTGGCACCGTGAAGTCACGACTTTTTTATGCCACCAAAAAACTGGCTCATCAGTTAAAGGATTACCAAAAGAATAATACCAATTATTATGGATAAGTATTTGAATAATAAGGAAGAGCAGTTGTTTGATTTGATTGATCAAAAAGATTTTGACCAACTGACGTCAACGGAGCAAAATCTGGTTCTCGCTCAAATTTCAGAAGAAGATTATCGATTTAGAAGATCTTTGGTCATGTCAGCAGCGTCTACTTATGATGATGCTCACATTGTGCCTGCTCCGCTTTTACTCAGCACTGAACAAGCAATTCCGTTTTGGAGAAAACCAATTCCCTTGTATCAAGCAACGCTTGTGGCTGCAGCTATTGCCGTTATGTGGATGGTGTTTCCTTTCAATCACAACCAGTCTGAACAACTCATTCAAACAGAGTACCTAGTACAGACAGATACGGTAGAAGTTGAAAAATGGCAAATTGATACCATAGTTAAAACCATAGAAAAGCCAATATACATTGAAAAAGAAGTCTTGGTTGAAAACACGCAAACAACCAATAAAGAAGAGCCGCGACTGCTCTTGCCGGGTCCATCAACACCTGTTTACATCAATGAAGATGACATAGCCTCAAAAGGGAGCTCTCTCAATGGAGAGAAAAGCTCTACCGTTCTACCAGCTATCGCTTCAGAAAAAATAGGATTTAGACCTTAATTTTCAGAAAAATCATCTTTGATTCCGCTCAGTAAATTGTCTTCAATCTCAAAACGCTCTTGGTAGTTTTGACGGTCTAGCATTTTATGCTCAACCATTCCCCACAACACAAACTCTTTGTAAAACAATTTATCTTGATCTGCTAAGTTTGGTTGGTACTTGTCAAGAATTTTATCGAGCGCCGGAATCGCGTTTAATGCAGCAGCATATTCAGTATTTGAAGCATTGGTTTCTAGCTGGAACTTTCCGCCACGCGCAAACCATTCAACCACCTCATCAAACTCATCATATTCAGTTGATTTTCTCAACTTTTTGATTTCCTTAAAGGTGATGGAAAACAAGTCTTTAATCGCCTCTCCAATCAATATCTTAGCAACTGATTCTGCTCCTTCTTGCTCTCCTTCATAGACCAATTCTACTTTACCCGTAATGGCCGGAACAATTCCCAAGACATCTCCTACTCTCAACACGGTGTTGCCATCTTTACTCATCAACATTCTCAGCTCAGCTGTACTCATCATGTTTTCAAAAGCTGTGATACTCATTCTTGCAGACACACCACTTTTGGCATCAACATAATCATTGTCTCTCGCTTCAAATCCAATGTGTTCTATCAAGTCACGAGCAAGATCTGGTATGTGAATTTTTTCGCTGGCCGCTTCAGATATTTTGGCTTCTTGGGCAGTAATCTTTTTCGCCAATTCAATGTCTTTAGGATAATGCGTTAGAATCTGCGAACCAATTCTATCTTTCAATGGCGTCACAATGCTTCCTCTGTTGGTATAATCTTCAGGGTTTGCGGTGAACACAAATTGTAAATCTAAGGGTAAGCGCAACTGGAATCCTCTAATTTGAATGTCTCCTTCTTGCAAAATGTTGAACAGTGACACTTGGATTCTTGCTTGCAAATCAGGCAACTCATTGATCACAAAAATACAACGGTTGGCCCTTGGAATCATTCCGTAATGCAATACACGATCATCCGCATACGACAACTTTAAATTCGCTGCCTTAATGGGGTCAACATCTCCAATTAGGTCAGCAACGGTCACATCTGGCGTGGCCAGTTTCTCATAGAATCGATTATCTCTGTGCACCCAACTTATAGGTGTATCGTCTCCCTTTTCTTTGATTAGTTCTAGCGCATATCGAGACATGGGATTCAATGGATCATCATTGATTTCAGAGCCTTCAACAATTGGCATCCACTCATCCAACAACTGAATCATTGAGCGCGCAATTTTAGTTTTTGCTTGTCCTCTTAAGCCCAATAAATTGATGTTGTGTTTTGACAAAATTGCCGAAAACAACTGTGGTAAAACGGTGTTTTCGTAGCCTACAATTCCTTTGAAGGTTTCTTCTCCTTTTTGTAAATGCTCAATGAGGTTATCACGCAACTCATCTTTGATTGATTTGCTTTGATAGCCTGCCTTTTTTAATTCTCCTAATGTGTTGATTGAAGGGTTCATACTTATCCTTTAATGCGTTTTTTTCTATTTGTTTCGTAATCCTCAAAAATCATCTCACCCAAGCCTTTCAAGCCGGTGTAAAATGCCTTGCCTTGATTCTCTTCTGTGAACTTGCTGACGAATTCCATCAGGTATTGATCACGCGCAATCATAAAGGTGGTGATTGGGATTTTCAGTTTTCTAGCCTGACGTGCCATGTTATAGCATTTGTCTACAATGTGTTCGTCCAAACCAAAGCTGTTTTTATAATATTCTCCGTTTGACAACCTTAGGCAACTCGGTTTACCATCCGTTATCATAAAGATTTGTTTGTTGGTGTTGCGTTTTCTTCTGAGAATATCCATGGCCAACTGAATTCCGGCAACTGTATTGGTGTGATAAGGCCCCACTTGCAAGTAAGGCAGGTCTTTCAGTTTAACCGGCCAGGCATCATTACCAAACACAATAATATCAATTGAATCTTTCGGATATCGGGTTTGGATGAGTTCTGCCAAGGCCATTGCTACTTTTTTGGCTGGCGTTATTCTATCTTCTCCATAAAGAATCATGGAATGCGAAATGTCAATCATCAAAACAGTCGACATTTGGGCTTTATGGTGGGTGTCATTTACCACCAAATCTCTCTCGTTGAGGGTGAAATCCATCATGCCGTTGTTGACCTGCGCATTTTTAATGCTCTCTGTCATAGAGATGTTTTCAAGCGGATCACCGAATTGATAGTCTCTCAACTCTCCCGTATGCTCATCTCCTTTACCCAGATGTTTTGTTTTATGATTGCCTGAACCTGATTTTCTGAGGTTATTGAAGATTTGATTGAGGGCATTTTGTCGGATAGCACGCTCTGTTTTTGCAGTAATGACAGGAGCGCCACCTTGTTGGTCATCTGGATCTCTGAGGTAACCTCTCTTTTTGAGGTCTTCAATGAAATCTTCCATGGTATATTCAGGCGTGGTCAACTCATATTCTTCATCTAGTTGACGCATCCAGTCAAGGGTCTCTTCTACATCTCCTGAAGTGTATGTGATCAACTCCATAAAAATATCGAACAGTTTCTCAAATGGAGATTTGTGTTCCTCTTCATGGGGTTTAATAATGATTCCGGTTTTCCCTAAATCTAGCTTCATAATTACTCAGACGAATGCACTGTTGTGCACTTACTAATTTAACAAAGAATTGACAGAAAAGTTGGAAGAAGGTGCTGTCAAGCTATTCAATCATCTTCTATTTTTCCAAATAGACCTCAGCAGCAGGAAACCGGTAATTGAAAGTCCGATCAGCCAACCTTTTTCTTGGTCATTTTGATAAAAGTGGACGAATGCTAGGGATAGCAACAGGTATAAAAACTGTTGACCCAAAGCGTAAATCTTCTGGCTATCGTTTTTGACCTCAAGTTCCAGTTCACCATTATTCGCCTTTGAAAGAAAAGTATTCAGTTGTGTGGGCAAAGCCAGTATGCTTCTCAGTTGATTTTTGATGCCGTCCATCAACATGTCTTTGATATTTTCAAATGACATCATTTGTTTACGGACGTATGGCTTAACGACTTCTACCGGATCTAAATCTGGCGCAATTTCATTGGAGATTCCGCCCACCAACACCAAGGTTCTGTTCAATAACACCCAATCTTTAGGCACTTGAACAGTCTTTGTCAGTTCTTTAATGCTCAGCTCTTTGAGCAATCCTTCGATACTAGAACCTTTTATGTCTTCAATTCGGACATCATTGATTTTGAATTTCTCGACATCTACTTCACTACTTAAGAACTTACTAAAGGCATCCACAATTTTCTTGGCCACTTTTCGAGAATCAGTTTGATCGCCAATGAATCCCATTTTTTGCAATGAATTCAGCACGCCATCATAGTTTTGAGAAAGGGCCGCTTGCAATAATCTTGGAATCTCTTTACGCATCTTTTCGCTTAAGATAGCGGTTGCTCCAAAATCAAGCAAAATGATTTTACCTTCTTTGTTGACCAATATATTTCCGGGATGCGGATCGGCATGATAAACACCATCTGACAGCACCATTTGACAGAAAGCCAGAATCAGTTCTTCAGCAATATGATCGGTTGAAATGCCCCACTCTTTGAGCTGATCAACCTGAGTGATTTTCACACCATCTTCAAAAGAGGTGGTCAATATCCTGCTCGAGCACAATTCCTCATGAACATCCGGCACACGTATGGTTTGATTATCTGATAAATTCGCTCCAATGAGTTGCATGGATGCCTTCTCTTTCTCAAAATCAAGCTCATCAATGATCATTTTTGCGATTTGCTCATACACAAAATCGAGTCCATTAATCTTGACGAAATAACCGATTCTCCCCATCATTTTTTCAATGATTTTCAGGTCGGCTTTGGCCAATTCTTCTATGTTTTTATGCTGTACCTTAACGGCCACTTTCTGACCTGTTTTGAGTGTTGCCGCATATACTTGCCCAATTGAAGCTGAGGCAATAGGCGTTTCAGGAAAATCGTTAAACAATTGGTCTACTGATTTTCCTAAATCAGACAGAATTATTTCTTTGGTATTGTCAATGGGGCTCTGTGGAGCATGATCTTGCAGTGACTCGAGTAAGTCACCATACGCCTTGGGCATCACGTTTGACATGATAGAGAGTAATTGCCCGAACTTGATGAAAAGCCCCTTAAGTTCTATAATGTTATCACTGAGGTCTTTTGCATTTTTATACTCTACCTTGGGAAGTCTTCTGTCGTAGTACTTTTTACCAAAAAGCTTCTTTGAAATGTGCAAACGCGCATACCGCCATATCATTCTGTTGGCAAGGCCTAATGCCTTTCTGCTGCGTTTTCGATAAGAAACCGGTTTGCCCATACTCTGTTAAACGAATCACAGACCGATAAGTTTTATGAAAATCAATTTTTAACTAAAACACTTGTTCAGCCCAAAGAAGATGGCGAGCCAAATCAATCCTTTCACTAAAAAAAACAGGAACCCTACTATCCCTATTCGTTTCAGCCAAAGTTTTGTTTTGTTCATAGTACAAATTTAGGGTTTTGAACAGTTTTACAACTGAATGGTTGAATATACTATGAAAGTGGTATGGCTCAATTGATTGACAAGCCGTACTTTTGCACTCAATTAGTTGATTAGACGTGTTCAAAGAAAGAATTTTAAAGCTATTGTTTTGTGTATCGTTCGCCTTGATAGCTTCAAGTGGCAGGGCGCAGCAATTTAACCAAACGGTTCGTGGAACTGTTGTTGACAATGAAAACAAACAAGCCATTGCCGGATCAAAGATTATCATTTTCAATACGCAAAATGATTCTATCATGGCACAAGGAATTACCAACAATGAAGGGCTATTCATTTTGGAACAGGTGCCGGTTGGACGCGTGCATATTCGCATCTCTTCCTCACAATTTGAACCCATTATTTTAGAAGACATTGCCATTTCTTCAACACAAGAATTAGTGTTGGATGTGCAGTTAGAGCCTACCATCAATGAATTATCAGTGGTTGAAATTCAAGGAAATTCAATTCGTGGTGAACCCATTAACCGGATGGCCATTGCCAGCACAGTGACCATTACGCCTGAGCAAATATCAAAGTATGCGGGAAGTATAGACGATCCTTTAAGAGTGGTGACTGCCTACCCCGGTGTAATCGCTCAAAACTCAGGTTTCAATTACATTTCGGTAAGAGGAAATTCGCCGGTGGGAATGCTGTATCGATTAGAAGGTGTCCCGGTATCTAACCCGAATCATTTTGGTGAGATTGGAACCAATGGAGGATTTGTGACACAGTTCAGCTCAGCTCTTTTAAGTAACAGTGATTTTTATTCAGGCGTTGCGCCAGCTGAATTTGGAAACGCCACCACCGCGGTTTTTGATTTCAGGTTTAGAAACGGAAATAATCGTAAAAGAGAGCATGCTTTTAAGGCCAGTGTTTTAGGTTTAGATTTAGCCACAGAGGGTCCGTTTTCCAAGAATTCAAAGGCGTCTTACTTGATCAATTACCGTTACTCAACTTTGGGAATTTTATCTAAAGTGATTTATTTGGGTGGAGTAGAGCCATCTTACCAAGACCTTTCATTCAGTGTGAATATCCCAACCAAAAAAGCAGGAACCTTGAAGTTTTTTGGCGTGGGTGGATTGAGTAATTTTTTGCTTGATGCAAAACGAGATACGGCAGATTGGGAGTTTGACGGAGATCGTGTGAGAAGAGTGTACGGAACAAAATCTGGTACGGCAGGATTATCGTACTATTTACCGGTGAATTCAAAAGGATATTTTCATGCCGCGGCAGCTTACTCATATGGTCGAAATTTTGATAATTCAGATTACTTAGAAGAGGATTTTTCTTGGAGTTTGAGGGATCAATCAAACTATGATGATGCCCGTTTGACGGTAACCGCAGATTACAATCACAAGTTTAGTAACCGACATACCAACAAGAGTGGTTTCATTTACACTTTGGCGCGACATACTTACCTGGCAGAACGTTATGATCAGAATATTTCCGGTTTGTTCACCTCAGCAAACACCGCTGGAAACGCACAGCAAATCCAAGCATTTAGCCAATCTAAATTTTCACTTTCTGACAAATGGACACTGAATGCGGGGGTACATTACATCCACTTTTTGTTGAACAATAATTTTAATGTAGAACCTAGAGTGGGCTTACAATTTGAGCCCAATTTAACATCAAAAATCAACTTGTCCTATGGTATGCATTCAAGAATTGAGAACCTGAACTTTTACTTTATTGAAGACGCTAACAATCCTGGAACTTATCTGAATCGTGACTTAGAATTGATGAAGGCGCACCATTCGTCACTCAGTTATACTGTAATGCTCACCAAATCATTGAAGCTAAAAACAGAAGCCTATTTTCAATACTTAGATGATGTGCCTGCCGTTGCAGGGGGAACCTATTCAGTCCAAAACCTATTCAATAGCTTACCGCAAGTTGATTTAACGAATGTGGGGTCTGGAAGAAACTTTGGGGTAGAGTTGTTATTACAACAATTCACGTATAAAGGCTACTACTACATGTTTACTTTGGCTGTTTTTGATTCTCAATATCGTGCAGGAGATGGTGTTTGGAGAAATACTGAATTGAATCAACGTTACTCTTACAATGTGATTGCAGGTAAAGAATTTAAGTTGAAAGACAAGCCCAATAAATCGCGCTTACTTTCAGTCAATATGAACTGGAGACACTCAGGTGGAGCCTGGAAAACACCAATTGATTTAATCGCCTCTGAACAAGCCGGTTGGACTGTTTTTGATGAAGGCAATCCTTTCAGTATTCGACAGCCTGATTTGATGGGAATGGATATCTCTGTCAATTACCGATCAAACAAGAAGAAAATTGCCACTGAATGCTCCATTACATTGAAGAATATTTACAGCAACAATGCCGTGCTGTTTGAGTTGTATGACACAGACACCAAAACGATTCGTCAACGAGAAGATTACGGACTGATTCCGGTAATCAGCTACACGATTCATTTTTAGTTGATGCTATTAACAGGCACATATCATATCCTTGATCAAACCATCTATCGAAACTCTAAAGACTCCATGTTTGGCCCCAAACAGCATGGACTTATGATTGTATCTTTTCTCCATGCATTGAATTTACAAACCCTGTTGTTTCGATTAGAAGGTTATATAGGATTCACACTTCCAGCCATAGTTATATTTGGTTTCTTCCTACTCTTCTGTGGTTTTTCATATTATTTCTTCTACAAGAACATTCCAGGCAAGCACTCAAAGTGGATTTCAATGCTTGTTGCTTCTTTATTCATCCTAACATCTTTCTGTTTGGCCTTCATGAAGTAAATTCAGCTACACGATTCATTTTTAATCATTTCAACTGAACCGGAAATGGAATGTAAGTGTCGTCACCTGGCACTTTTGGAAACTTCTTATCCATCCAATCTTGCTTGGCTTGTTGTAGTCTTTCTTTGCTACTTGAAACGAAGTTCCACAGCAAATAGCGTTCTTCATCAAAGGCCTGCCCACCAAACAGAAGTAGTTGTGTTCCGGCTGCACAACAAATTTTGCACGCATCTTCTGTTTTGCTAATCAGCATTTGTCCAGCCTTGATTCGTTCACCATCCTCCATAATTTCGCCCTTCACCACCACAAAGGCTATTTCTCCTTTGACCTGACCTTTAAGATCTATCGTTGTTTCGTTTTTCGCATGAATATCCACCATGAATAAAGGCGAATGACCTTTTAGCGGTGAATTTTTTCCAAAGGCAGATCCAGCTACCAAAATAAACTCGTTTCCATCTTGCTCCCATTTGGGTAAATCAGCTTTCGCAACAAATTGGAACGAAGGATCATCTTCTTCCATTGCTTTGGGCATTGCCACCCAGATTTGATAACCATGCATCTTTTCGACCGAACCATCTCTATTTTCAACAGGAGTTCTCTCGGTATGCGTCACACCGCTTCCAGCCGTCATGAATCCAACATCTCCGGCATTCACCACTTGATCTGTACCCATACTGTCTTTGTGATGAACAGATCCTTCATACAAATAAGTCAAGGTGCTCAATCCAATGTGCGGATGCTGGTCAACATCCATGTATCTGCCCGCTCCAATTTCAGCTGGACCCATGTGGTCAATAAAAGTAAAAGGTCCGACCTGTCTTTTCTTTCTGAAGGGCAACAAGCGCCCCACCATGAAATTTCCTAAATCTGCTTGGCGTTCGTCTACTATAAGTTTGTTGTTCATGAGCTGGTGTATCTTTTCTTAAAGATACACAGATTATAACTCCTGAAATTCAATTGTTGGAAATCCTTTTATCCCTTGATCATTATAGAAGTTGGTGAAATGCAATTTGTAATAGAAGCCTTCGGCAGTTTCAATGACGTAATTCATTTCAGGATAAGTGGTAAATAATCCAGCTTCCAAATCATAGCCTTTCCAATCGTATCCAATCGCATTGATTTCATTAGACAATAGACTAGTATCAATGGTCTCAAAAGTGATCTCACTAAAGTCGGTTTCTTCTACTTTCATAGCTCTCGTATCGGTTCGATTCAATAGGACTCCCGTCACTAAATAAGGTGTGATTGGATTGGTGAAAATATGTGTATACTGCGTAAACAATAGATCATAGGTCCCATCTGGAGGAGCAATAGATACAACACCCTCATCAAAACTGAAATATACAAAGGCTGTTTCAGTTGATTTTGAAATGATCTCATCCAATGGGGCTGTTTCAGAAATATCCCCGTATTGTATTTGAAACTGATTTTCATCCACAGCAATAATCTTCAGTTTGGAATAGCCCTGGTGCACCCCTTCGTGACTATAGCCTCTATCGATCATGTAAGTGAAATCTCCTGCCATCCAATCACCAATTGCTGTAGAGTCAAGGTTTCCGGAATGCGCGTCCCATTGCCAATCGGCGCCACTTTCTGAGGTAATTGCACCAAATACCTCTGTGCTTTGGTGCGCCGCCATCCCTTTTGCCGAATTTAATATGACTCTGTTGCCTTTGGATTCAAATGCGATATCCCAATCTACTTTAAGGTTGGAAGACACAATTTCGTTGCTACCGATATCAAAAAAGAGTTGATTACGATAATCCTCTTCCATTGCAATTTGGTTGGTTTGTTCATCTCCCGGGATATGCGGCGTAACCGGAAGTTCTTCTTTTTCACAAGAAACCAATACGACACCAAATAGAATTAAAACAGATTGACTAATCTTTCTTCTTAAAATCATGATTGAAATTGTATTTAAGTCCGATAAAAGTTGAGATTCCTCTTGCAGCATTAAGATTTCCACCACCCGAATGAACTCCGCCAGATAGGCCAGTAACATTTACCTCTCTTACATTGAGTAAATTCTTTGCGCCAATCGTCAATTGCAAGTCTTGGTCAAAAAAGTAAGCTGAAATAGTAGCGTCCAAAATAGAGTAGCCATCTTGCCTATTTTCAACAATTTCTTCATCAGAATTCACCCCAAAGCTGCTAAGCGGGCCGTTGTATTTATAGAAAACATTCAAACGTAATTTCTTATTAATCACCTCAAAAGAGGCATTAGATGCGATTTCAGGTGAAAAAGCAAATGGTTTTACACTGAGTTCATCAGCTGAAAATCGGTTGTATCGGCCAATTAAGTTTGCGCTTATCCCCAGGTTGAATCGTTTGGCTTTGACATCAAAAGATAGCTGATTTCCAATTGACTTAAACTTGCCGATATTCACATAGGTGAATTCATTATTGTCTATCGCACCAAGCGTAATCAAGTTGTCAATATCATTGTAAAAAAAGCTGTAATCTACCTTGAATAAATACTTCTTCTTAAAGGCACTCATCCAAGTGATTCCGGCCGAATAATTATAGGAAAACTCAGATTCCAGACCTGTATTTCCCTGGATGTTGTGGTTGATATCTACAAAATCAAAATAGAGTTCTTTGAGGGTTGGTGCTCTAAAACCTCTAGCAATAGAACCTCTAAATTGGAACTTTCTCAATTTATAGAAGAGATTTAATGAAGGTGTTATTGGTGCCGGATAATTAGTGTTGTATCCATATCGAATACCTGGTTTTAGTTTAAAGTCTTCAAATGGCTCCCATTCAAAAGTAGTGTACAGGGCGTATTCAGTTTGATCTTGGAACTGATTTTCGATTCTACGGCCAACAGCAGTTTCATAGGTAATGTCAGTTCCCACTTCCATAGTCAAGCTGCGGTGTAATTTGTGATTGTAGGTTAGGCGCCAATTGAGAAGATTAAAAACGGATGTGTCTTGAGCACCCTCAGCTTCTGAAAGTGACTGTTCTAATGTTGTAAGGTCTTTAACATAAGTGTTTTTGTGACGAGCAAAGTGATTGTATGCAAGGATAGAATTGAAGCGAGATTTTTTCCATTTCTTACTGATGTTGAATCCCGCATCTTGACGAATGGTGTGGTAATAATCGTCAATTCCTATTTCGTAATAGGGTGCATTGGGCAAACCACGGTTAGTAATCAGTTCATCAAAGTATCTGAAATATGGCGAGATTTGCCATTCCTTAAATTGGGTTGAGTATCTAATTTCTCCAAAATACTGTTCTTTCGGCTTCCAGGTTTTAAAGCGATTTGTATCTGCTAATCTTGATTTAGGAAACTGGAAAAAGGGATCATTAGCCGACCAACCATCAAAGTAATTACGTCCAGCTGAAAATCTGAATTGATGCTTTTTAATTTTTAAGCCTAACGCACCCGATAAATTGTAATTCCCAATAGACTCATAGTAGGGATTTACTGTGATACTAAAAGACTTTGAGTTTTGTTTTTTCGAAATCAGGTTGATTGTTCCGGCCAAAGCGTTTGTTCCATAATTGACAGACAAAGGACCCTCCACAATTTCAATACGCTCAATGTTGTTCAGATTAATTTGACTGAGGTCAATGTTTCCATCTAGACGTCCTATTACCGGCACTCCGTCCATCAATATTTTGACGTTTTGCCCAGACAACCCTCCCAGACTCATAAAGCTACCAAGCACATTATCTTGACTTAATCTTATTCCTGCTTGATAAGTGAGAATATCTGCCAAATTATTTGAACCAGAACGTTCAATTTGCTCGGTGGTAATGATTCTTATTTTCTGAATTGATCTATTTGCCAGTACAGGTTCGTATTGTGCCGTAACGACAACCTCATCAAATAGTGTAGAGGGATTCAATTCAAGAATTTTGGGGTGATCTAGAATTTCGTAGTCTTTAGTTGTGAGTATTAAGGTGTCAAATCCAACGGAGGATATTCTAAGGGTATCAAAATACGGGATGTCCGAGATTTCTCCGTTCAGGTTTGCCAGTTGGAAAGATGTTGAGTTTGCCGTAACGAAGGCTGCCTTAGCGTGAACAATGGCAGCTTTTGTTTCTGAGTTAACTACCACAAATTTTTCTTGTCCAAAGGTGGACTTCAAGCCAACTGCGAATATGAATATGACGATTCTGAAATACATATCGTGAGTACAAACAGCCGCCCATCAATCAAGGCGGCTGTCTTCGTAAACTCGGCTCTTAAAAGTTTACTTTGTTATGATAAGCTTTTGGGTTAACATTTGATTTGAATTCGTGATTCCCTGCAAGACATACACACCATTCTCAAAATCATGCACATCAATTTGCAACATATTGTCGGCATCAGTATTCATTGTTGAATACACCTCTTGCCCATTCATATTGTACAAACTCATTTCTTGTACATTTTCCATGTTAAACACGTTAATGTATTCATTGGCAGGATTTGGGTAAATCACTAATTCTGTGATTTCATTTTCTTGGAAAGAGGCTGCACCGATAAGTTCTTTCGTAAAGTAGGATTTGCCATCTGACGAACCGTTGAAACCTGTGAAAACTATTTGCCATACATCACCTTGAGCTGTTTGAACAAAATAGGAAAGGGAATCAACAATATCATATGAAAAAGTACCAAAGTTGAATGACTTCCAATCATAGCCAATTGTATAAATATAAGGCTCTGCGTCACCGTCATAATACACCGCTTCATTGGCAGGTAAATCATTCACTTCTTGCACATAACAATCAATGTTTTGAAGCACACCAGTTACTGTTGAAATGTAATTTGGCGCTAACTCTAGGGCATAGTTTGTGAAGACTAAATCCCAATCAGCTGTTGCGGGTTCACGATCAATAATCATGTCATTTTCTAAAGAGAAATACACAAAGTTTTTTCCTGCATAATCACCCTTCGTGATAGTCACATTCTGTTCGTCACTATTATCCAACAAATCATACTTGAAAGTATAGACTCCGCCAGCTAATGACTCAACAAAAAGTTTTCTGTAGGTTCCATCTGAAAGCGCAACTACAAAAATTCTATTTCCATCTGTTTGGTGCGTAAGGGTGTTATACAATCCCCAACCTAAATCTGTAGGGTCACCAGGATCTGCAGCTGCATTGAATGCACCTTCTGACCAAGATTCAAAGCCATTCAAATAACTGTTCCACGATTCATGGCCAGCAGTGTCTACGCTGCTCCAGTCTGCGGTACTTCCAGGATAAACATACATTTCGTCAATCCTTCTGTTTAAGCGTATGCTTGATCCGAAACTACTCAAATCAAAGGCAAGATCCCAGTTATTATTGTCAACATTTGCCACTTCGCCGTTTTCCAAACTATAGTAAGATTGATTCGCATAACCCGCGCCCAGCTCGGTTGAATCACTGACCTGAGCAGATGCTGAAATTGTTGCCAATACAAGGCCTATGGTATAAATTTTAGTTTTCATTTTATATAATTTTTAGGCACAACTCACCTATTCTACTTTCATAAGCAGTCATGCATTTTTAATGATAATTTGATAGTTTTAGCTGTTTCCTAATTGAAACTTTTCAATTGTAGAAACAATAGATTTTCTGACTTCTTTGGCTTTGGAAATTTTTTCTCCTTCGTTCTCAGATCCCAATGCAAACAACTCTTGCCAAAGTGTTTTGTCTTCAATTTTAATGGCCAGATTCACACCTTTATTCATATCATAGATCTCTTTCCATTGGTTTCTGACTAAAGCCCAATAGGCTGCGTTTTTCTTCCACCATGCTGCGGCTTCAGCACATTTTGCGTCATCTTGGAGCTGGTATTTGTTGAATCCTTTTTCTTCAGCAAGTTTGACATCTCCGTTTTCTGATCGAATAATTTTGGTGTTGTCTTGCTCGTGCATCCACCCATATTCAGTCAATTCAATAAGATTTTTTCTGTTCAACACATTGTAATCAGATCGGTGTGAATACTCTCTTCTTGGCAATGGTCCGTCTGTTTGACTGTGCCAAAAATGACGTCCATCAACATGCACCCAGGTAGCGTATCCTTGGTACCGTGGACTATCGTCCACCTGAAACACTTTCTGTGTCCAAGTGCCCTTAGCCTGAGATTCTGAAATCTCTTGATGTTCCCAATGCATGTCTTTATTGAATTTCAATAGATTTCTATTCTCATACACCCAATCTTCTCTCCAATGTTTGATAACCATTCCGCCTCCTACAACTAATAGATGTTGAATAGAAATGAAATTCTCATTTTCTTCTACGATAAACGCCAACTCAGCTCCGGCCTTTGTGTGATAATCTTCATGAAAAACATAATTCGAATCAGGAGCAAAAGTCTCGGTGTAATCAAAGTCTATTTCGTAACATCCACATAGTGATTTAATGGCTTGGATGTCTTGTTCTTTTTTTGATTGGGCAGTACTATATCCGACTGCAATCAAAACGAAAAAAAAGGTAGTAGCTCTTTTCATTTTTTTAGTTCAATTAAAATTTTTGACAAAGCTATATCGGATGCTTTCGAACCACAATACCACGAAAAAGGTATTTTAGAATGATTCTAAATAAGGGTTTGTTTTTTGTGTTTCTTTGCAGATTAAAATTTTTGAACATGCACTGCAAACTCCTTATTTATTGCTTGTTTACAGCTTGTTTTGGTTTAGCTCAAGACACCATTCAAACGCAGATTAAAATTGACTCGTTAGGCAATGAAGTCTATCTGATAAGAGATAAAAGTTTGGCTCCAATAAAATTTTATAGTCCTGTTTTTACTCCTGTTTGTGTTGACGGAAGTTGTTATCCGATACACATTAATTTGTTCTGGAATCTAGCCGGAAAATACACGCATTATTCGCTCAAAAAAGGTGAGGTGTTGACTAAGGTAGAGCATCTTCCTTTTACTGATTTTGATTACGGATTATTGCACCGCATGATTGAAAAATCTCCTTCGCCATTGGCCAACTTTTCAATTTATGAATTGACTTCTGAGGGAAAATCAGATGTAGATGGCGTATCAGGGGCTACCCGACCAGAGTTGAACGGAAGTTATGTTCCGGATGCACTGTTCACTACCTATACGCTTTGGCATTTAGTGCGAAAACCAAAAGAACAAATGATGGTATATACTCACGATTATTACTTCAACGATAAATGGGAGGCCTTAATTATGAAGCGTCATGAATTAGGGTGTCAAGATGCTTATATGAGGATGAAAAGTTTGGATGAAAACGACTCTATTGACTGGGATATTTATTTTGAGCTGTTAAAGAAGTATGATACGCACATTGAATTGATACCTCTTGAAGTCTTAAAAAAAGCGAAAAACACAGAATATCTAATTGATTATTATCAATTCACATCTAATTCAAACTTGAAATTGTCAATATTAGAAGTTTTTCAATCTAGTCCACTCAACGAAAAAGCTTTGAAGTACATCACAAATGAAATTGGCCAGTGTGCGGCTTGCTTTGCCACCGAATTGAAACTCATTGATGATTATGGTCAATGGCCAGATGAGGAATATGATCTATTCTATAATCAACTCATTCATCAACGCAATATGATGCGCCGAAATAAAATGCAAGAAGTGCTGAACAAGCGTTCGGATCAATTTCCGAAAAAATTTAGAAAAAGATTAAAGCCTAGTTAAACAAAGCCTTGCTGAGTTCATACATTTTAATGGCGTCCTTTTTCTTGAAGGCGGAGAAATCGTTGAGTTTATGGATGATGCATACATCTGGAATTTCCAGTTTTTGATGTTCTAGTGCCTGTCTTTGCAAATAGATGGTTCGTTTCAAGACCTTTCTTTTGTTGCTCAATTGATTTTCAGTTACTGAGCCTGGGCTTCGCAAGAAACTTCCCACCATTGGCAGCTCAGCATTCAAAAATGGGTGGATGGGAAAGTTATCCATCACTGCACCATCAGAATACAACACGCCATCTACCTCAACCGGTCTAAATATTCCAGGAACGGCACATGAGGCAAGAATTTTATGCCACAACTCTCCTTCAGAAAAATAGACTGACCGCCCTTTCATCATATCTGTTGCACATACATGCAAGGGTATTGAAAGCGCCTCAAATGACTGCTCCATTTTTCCGTCAAAATAGCTTTTGTACTTCATGGAATTGAACATCCCGTTTGAAAAAGGTGTCATCCATTCATACCGAAACAAAGGGTGTTCTAGAAAGAAGTCTAAAATTTCTGCTGGGGTTCTACCTGAGGCATATAATGCGCCAATTAATGCACCGGCACTTGTTCCAGAAATGGCTTTGATTTGGATTTTTTCTTGCTCCAAGAAATCAAGCAAAGGAACATGTGCGACCCCCTTTAAAGCGCCACCACCAAGTACTAAGTTGATTCCGTTAGTGGTGTCAAGATTTCGTATTTGATCAACAATTTTGGTCATTCTTCTTCAAACCAAGAGGCATACATGCGGTAATTTTTGGCAATTCGCATGACTTCTCCTTTGAACATTTCTTCACTTAATTCCTTGACCTTTTTTGCCGGAACCCCAGCATAAATAGACCCTGACTCTACTTTGGTTCCTTCTAATAACACTGCTCCTGCTGCGATAATACAATTATCAGCAATTTCACAGTTGTCCATCACAATTGAACCCATGCCTATCAATACATTGTCACCAACGGTACACCCATGTACCATGGCATTATGACCTACAGAGACATTATTCCCCAGGGTGGTTTTTGTCTTCTCGTAGGTACAGTGAATAACGGCTCCGTCTTGAATATTCACGTTATCACCAAACCTGATTGAATTGACATCTCCACGCACAACGGCATTAAACCAAACAGAACAGTTTTGTCCCATTTCAACATCTCCTACAATGGTGGCATTATCAGCAATCCAACAATTGATTGGAATCACTGGGTGGTTTCCTCTACAAGCTTTGATTAACGGCATTGATTTTAGTTTTATGTCTAAAAATAAAAAAAGCCCATCACCTTTTGAGTGACGGGCTCATATTTTTCAGTTTGACCTATTTTTTAAATGTCCCTGCATCTACCAAGGCCTGGAAAGTATCAGTCATGGTTTCTTTTAATGGACGGTAAGAAACACCCAATTCTGTTGTACTTTTTGAATTGTTCGCCTTAAACTCGTGGTTGACATTTCGCTTGATAAATTTTCTAGTCAATGCTTTGTTCATCATTGGACCAAACAACATGATTAACCATTTTGGTGCAATTTTCTTAGGTAACGGATAGTCATTCCCATATTTAGGAATCAACTCTTGAGACATGTCAAAAAAATTGGTGTTAGTCCCACTTCCAATATATCTTCCTTTTGCCTCTGGCTTGAATCCAGCTTGAAAATGAACGTTGGCTAAATCTCTTACATCAACTACTCCTACTCCCATTTTTGGGCAGCCCATTTTGAAGGTTCCGTCACCCATTTGTTTCATAATGTTGAAGCTTTCAGATGTGGTGTATTTAGGATTCAAAAAAGGACCCAAAACAAAGCTTGGATTTACTGTAACTAAGTCCCACCTATCTTGTCCTTCAACAATTTTCCATGCTTCTTTTTCTGCCAAAGTTTTTGACAAAGAGTAAGCGTTGTGGTCAATCGTTGATGAAGTGTTCCAGTGTTCTTCTGTGATTTCGTTGTTCGGATACTGTGCGCAATCTGCTGCGTCACCATAAATAGCCGCACAAGAACTAGTCACTACTACTCTTTTTACTGAAGCGGTTTTATTTGCTTGTTCTAAAACGTTTCTTGTCCCGTTAACCGCAGGATCGATCAATTCTTTTTGTGGGTCTTTCACGTCATTAATGAAGGGAGATGCCGTATGAAAAACCAGCTCACAGCCTTCCATTGCTTCAGCATATGAACCTTCTTTCAATAAATCTGATTTGAAATATTTTATTGTGGTTCCAGCTTTCGCTGCGATTTCATCTAAATGCTGTGTTTTTTCCTTTTTATCAGGATTTCTAACGGCCGCGTGAACTGTTATACCTTCTTCTAATAATTTTTTCACCAACCATCCAGCGACATATCCTGTGGCTCCGGTTACTAATACGGGTTTCGTTTTGTCTATATTCATTGCTTTTGTTTTATCAATTTCGTTACAACAAAGTAACAGGATATCAATGGGTTAGTTCAACAGTGATTACTGAATGAATAACACTTTTTACAGAAAGTCTTAATTCAGATTTAAATCGCGATACTTTGCCGGAGTCATTCCGGTTTTTTGCTTGAAAAGACGACTGAAATAATGGGGATAATTGAATCCTAAATCATAGGCAATTTCACTCACGTTTAGATCTGAATTCAGCAGGACCGTCTTTGCTCTATCAATTACAAAATCATTGATGTGCTCTTTGGTGTTTTTCCCTGTTTCTTTTTTAAGCAGGTCTCCCAAATAATTAGGTGAAAGATTCACTTTTTCTGCCAAATAAGTAGTGGTTGGCATGCCCAATTCTTGTTGAATATTATTTTCAAAATAAGCTTTAATTTCTCCTTCAATGGTTCCTACGACATCTTTGTGATGATCAGACCTTGTGTGGAACTGACGCTCGTAGAATCGATTACAATAATTCAACAACAACTCTATGTTTGAAATAAGCAATTGTTGACTGTGTGCATCAATATTTTGATCAAGCTCAAACTCAATTTTTGAAATACAATCTTCCAGAATTTCTTCTTCCTTTTTACTCAAATGAAGCGCCTCATGGACATCATACGAGAAGAAGTGATATCCTCCAATTGAGGTTCCTAACGCTGACTTGCGAATCAAATCAGGGTGAAAAAACAAGCCCCATCCGTATCGTGTTTCTCCTTCTGAAGCCCCGCCAATGACTTGGCCTGGTGCAATAAAGGACATAAAGCCTTCATTAAAATCATAGGTGTTTCTGCCATACTGCAACGCACAATCAGAATCTTTTAAGAAGATTGAATAAAAACCTGTTGACACTTTAAGTTCTGGGTTGGTTTTAACCGCCTCTGGCATGCAAAATTTCTTCATGTCCACCACATAAACCAAGGGATGTTTTGGTTTCTCTAATCCCAAAATATCAACCATTTGACTAATGGTTTCGACTCTTAAAATATCTGACATAGTATTGTTTTAATACAAATCTAAGTGTGTCTGTTACAGTAAAGTAACACAAATTGAAGGAAAGCGAACACAATTTACAGATATCAAAAACTCCAAGAACAGATCACATTGACTTGGTCACGACAACTATTTTGAAAGATTTGACTCATATAGCCCAGCTCGAATTTCAGGCTGGGCTTTAATGCGAATCCTAAACCTCCATAAATACGATTTCGATCAAAATAGGTGTTTTGGCCATGAATAAACAGCTCATTATAAGCAGAGAGGTAGAAGGTATTATCTTCAATTTTAGGTTTGTTGAGCGCTACTTTTGCAGCTAAGAAATAACGAAATCTCATCAAAAAATCATCTTCTACAAAACGTTCTTCTATTCGATATCGGTGCTGTAAACTAAACCTCCCAAATGACTGCTTGGTAATAAACTGTTGGTAGATCCTGTGTTCATTAACACCAGTTTTTGTGTTGGATGTATCTTGATAGTTTTCAGAATGAATGAATCCATACCCAATCAATACATTGTTGTTGTTTTCTGACAAGTTATATCCTACCCCCGCTCTTAACAACAATTGTTCTAAGTCACCAGCAATGTTGTAGTTTCTATATTGAACCTCATGGTGAATGTTCCATTTATCATTCAACTTCTTGTTCCCAAAATAAATGAGCCAGTCGCCGAGTGATGAAGATTGGGCGACTCCACTAAAACTGATAACAATGAAGAATAACAGAAAAAAGTTTCTTGATTTCATGCCTTGAAGATAAGGGTATCTGAAAAACAAAAATGCAACTTTCATTTGGTAAATCTAGTCTACCATAAAAAACCCATCTTATGAAATTCACACCTTTACTTATTTTTATTGCCTTTCAACAGTTGGTGTTTGCGCAATGTTCTTTTACGGTAACAGTTAATTATAATAACCCTACATGTTATGGCTTCAGTGATGGTTCAATTTCCATCTCTATTCAAGGTGCTAATGGGACTTCAACAGTGGAAATCACAGATAGTTTGGGAAATATCGTTAGTCCCTTTTCTACGGCAAATAGTTTAACTGAGGGCTGGTATTACTTTTCAGTAACTGATGATACTCCGTGTACAGAAATTGATTCGGTTTATTTAGATGCTCCAGGTCCTATCGAAATAGATTTAACAACATCTGATTTAAGTTGTTTTGGAGACAATTCAGGTTCGGTAGTCGTTGATACTGTATACAATTATAACGGTGACTTCTCCAACATAGGTTATTTTTGGAATCCTTCTGGTAGTGAGGGTAATGGTATTGGCCAAAGCTCGCAAACGGGATTGAATTCAGGTAACTATGACTTGACAATCAATGATGAAAATGGTTGTTCAGGAACATTTAATTTTACCCTTAGCTCTCCCCCAGAACTAGTTTTAACTGATTTAGGAACGGATCCTTGTTCAGACTCTGCAGGTGGTTGTGTTTGGGCTGTGGCTTCTGGAGGTGTTCCCTCATATGATTATACTTGGACAAACTTACAGTCTAACCAATCAGTTTCTCAAACTACCTGGTGCGATCTAGAGTTCGGATGTTATGAAATTTTAATTATTGATGATAGTGGTTGCGAGTTGAAAGACACTGTTTGCATTAGCTGTTTAACTTTAGATGAAGAAGTGTTGTTACTGGATGTGTATCCAAATCCTACAGATGGCATTCTCTATTTCGAATCTAACTTAAATGAAATCAAAAGCATTACTGTTTTTAATCTAAACGGCTCTGTAGTGGACATATTTAAAGAAGAACAAAGTTCAATTGACCTAAGCGATTTATCTTCTGGAAGTTATTTGATTGTCATTGAAACAGCATCTGCCTTGTATAGACGCAAATTCTTTAAAAACTAATGCGAAACTGACAGTCTATACTGCAGTCGAATCATACCTTCAAACATAAACATAGATAAGCTGAAGTCATTTTTACTAGTTTCAAATTCAAAAGTAGCAAAATGGCTAGAAATGTCGTTTTTGATTGCATTTTCTTTAAAAAACTGCGTTTTCGACTCAAAATCGCTTTCTTTTTGATTAAAAAACAACACTTTTAGTGAGGTAAGCTTTTCGTCTCCCCCGATAAATACCTCAACATTTTCTTGATTTATGCCACGATTTTCTTCATCAAACTGAAAATCATGCGCCATCAGCAGTTCCTTTTGGCTATTGATCGTTTCGTTAAAACTTATGTTGAGAAAAGGTGAATCTGGAAAATTGCCAAAATATCCTTGTGTTTCCTCAGCTTCAATTGCTGAGTCGGTTTCTTGTGCGCAAGAGAAGGTGAACAATATCAACAATAGAAAACTAAGTATTCTCACTACAACTCAATGTTTTCTTCTTTCACTAAGTTTTCTCCCCTTAACTTGAGAAAGACTTGAATCAATGCAACTACATCTTTGTGGCAATATGCAACGATTCTCTCTAAGTCATTTTCTTCCCAATAAACCCGACCAACATCTGCACCTGAAATATCATCTTTAGGGGTTGGCACACCAAAAATGTTACACAAAAGACTCAAGGAAGTATAATGTTTATAGTCGCCAAATTTCCACAGTTCCATGGTGTCTAAGTGGTTGATTTCCCATGGTTTTTTTCCGGCAATATCCAACGCATCAGGCAAGCCAACTCCGTTAATGAGCATTCTGCGGGCGATAAACGGAAAATCAAATTCCTTGGCATTGTGCCCGCACAAAATGTGTTGCGGAGAAAAATAATGCGTGTCCAGCATGTTTTTAAAATCCTTCAGTAACTGTGCTTCATCATCACCGTAAAAAGACTTCAAGCGAATTTCTCGTCCTGTTGACTTCTCTTGGACTAACCCACATGAAATACATACAATTTTTCCGAATTCGGCATAAACACCGGCTCTTTCATATACCTCTTCATTGCTCAATCCGTCACGTTCTTGTATAAACTTGTTCTTGTGTAAATACAAATCTGCTTTGTCTTGGTCTAATTCATTAAAGTTGTACACTTCGGGAACTGTCTCAATGTCTAAAAACAATATTTTTTCGAGATCTATTTTTTGGAGCCTCATATTACCACCCCTTTCTTGTCAATAACAGGTACTTGGCGCATGTTCTCTTCGCAGATGGTTTCGGGTAAAAAGATGAACTTCTTGTCAAAAAGCTGAGATCCTTGGTAAAAACTTACCCAATACTCATTGTTTAGTCCAAAAACTTCTTCTACGATTGGCTCAATTTTAGCGTAATCCTTGGCTTCAATATCGCCTATAAAATGACGCAAAGTAGAGGTGTGAATTTTTTGTCCTGTGCTTTGATTCTCACCATATCCTTTTGAAGAAACCATTGCGTTTTTAATCATGGATTCTTTCTGGTTGATTAAGTATACATTATACACTTCTGCTGTCTTCTCTTCGTTCAATTCTTTAACTACAGCAACTGATATGTTTTCTACTTTCGGATGTTCAATGTCTTTTTTCATCCCTAATAATGACGATTTAAATTCTTTTTAATTGTTTGTCTTCAAATACCCGTCCAACAACCTCATTCCAACCTCAGCATAAAATGGCATTTCTTTTCTGTGCCCATCTAGAGCTGTCTCACCTGTTGTCATCATCACATTCTCCTCTACTCCATTACCTGTTCTGACAATGACTAAATTCTTTGACGGTACTGAAATGATATACTGCCCTGACATTCCTCTGAAATACGTGACCTCTTCTTCAAAACCTGTGTAAATCCAATACTGAAATCCATAACATTGATTGTCTAGGCCATTCGCTTTTTTCAAAGGTGCCAATGAAGCAAATTCGTCTACATAAGCCTTGCTCACCAGTTGTTTACCCTCCCAGTTTCCATCATTGTTGATGAGTTTACCCAATCTTAAAAAATCTCTTGAAGTTGCATAAAAGCAACAAAAACCTTTTTCAGTACTGTTCTCATCTCCAGCCAGGCTCCACATTGCATCACTCTCTGCTCCCATTGGTATCCACAATTTTTCAGATGCATATTCACTCACTGTTTTTCCAGTAGCTTCGGTTAAAACGTAAGTTAACACTTGCGTGTCTCCTGACTTATATTTCCAGGTAACACCTGGCTGCTCTTCTATTTCTCTTCTATTCAAAGCAAGATCCCGATCATCTGTGTCGTAATACAACTCTGCCACATCACAAAAAGGGTGAATGTAACTCTCGCTCCAAGATAAACCTGTAGACATGGTCAATACGTGGCGAATAGTAATATCTTTTTTCTCATCATCAAATTCAGGTAAGTAATTCGCCACCGGCTCATCAATTGACTGAATATATCCATCATCTAAAGCGCAGCCAATCAATAAAGAAACAATCGATTTTCCCATTGAAAATGAGTTCCCTAATCGCTCTTGGTCATGCTCATTCCAGTATTCTTCATAAATGATGGTATCACCATATGCGACCAAAAATGATGCAGGCTCTAATTTTTCAATGCGTTCTCGTTCTTCAGTCAAAAGTCCGTTTTGTTCAAAATTCGTAACATCTGCAGCCCATGGTTGCGGCGTACCTGCCTTCACCTCTCTGTTTTCAAATATATCTATGTCATAGATGTGTGGTCTGATGTGCCCACGCAAATAGGTAGACGCAATTCCCTTGTAGGTATAGAATCGCCCGGTAAAAATGATGGCCAAGTTTCCGATTAGGAGTAACACTCCAATAAGAATCAGCAGCCATTTAATTGCCTTTTTTAATATTCTCATGTTGTTATAAAATCAAAGTCAAAGACATTGGCCATGTTCTCTTCTAATGCGCGTTGCACCGCTTTCATATCCACCTCTTGCCCTAATTCTTTGTTCATAGAAGTTACTGATTTGTCCACGATTCCACAAGGAACAATGTGATTAAAATAATCCAAATCCACATTGACATTAAGCGCGATACCATGCATTGTCACCCAACGAGAACTTTTCACACCCATTGCACAAATCTTGCGCTCATTAGGTGTTCCACCATCCAACCAAACACCTGTAAGTCCATCTACCCTTCCCGCTTGAATACCAAACTCACCAAGAGTCAGAATCACAGCCTCTTCGAGAAAACGCATGTATTTATGAATATCCGTAAAGAAATGATCCAAATCAAATATGGGATACATCACCAATTGACCCGGTCCGTGATAGGTAATATCTCCCCCTCTATTGATTTTGTAATAAGTCGCATCTATTTTTTCTAACAACTCTTCAGTTATCAATAAATGCTCTCTTTTTCCACTCTTTCCTAGGGTGTAGACATGTGGGTGTTCACAAAAAATCAAATGATTCTTAGTGATTTCCTCAGTTTTACCATCTCTTGCCGCTATTTTCAAGTCTACTGTTTGTTTAAACAGTGTCTCTTGAAAATCCCAACATTCCTTGTAGTCAATGAGACCTTTGTCTATTCGTTGAACTTCTCTTGTCATACGTTGTTACAAATTTAGCAATAATAGATTCTAACTGACGTTGATTCTATTAGCACCAATGCTTCAGTTGAAATTCCGTATTTTTGAATGGATGAAAACCTTTTTTGTTTACATATCGCTGCTATCAGTTCTGTTTTTTTTCGGATGTAGAAAAGACGTTAAGCCTACCGTTGAAGGCACAACTCCTTATAATTACAATTACCCAGAGATTTTTTCTAATTATTTGCCTCCAATTGATGAGCCAACAGATAATCAAGCAACTAAAGAAGGCGTAGAATTGGGAAGACTCTTGTTTTTTGACACGCGTTTGTCAGGCAACAATACCCAATCTTGTGGAAGTTGTCATTTACCCGAATTTTCTTTTTCAGATACGGCACAATATAGTATTGGAATAGATGGTTTAGTGGGAAACAGAAATGCCATGCCTATCATCAATTTAGGGTGGATGGAAGATGGTTTGTTCTGGGATGGTCGTTCAACAACGGCTGAGGAACAGGCTTTTGAACCTGTTGTTAATCCCATTGAAATGCATGAAACATGGCCTAACGCCATCAGTAAAATCAAAGATGATCCTATTTATGTGAGCAAATTCGAACAGGTTTTTGGACCCAATGAAATTGATTCTGTAATGGTTGCTAAAGCGATTGCTCAATTTGAACGTTCATTGATTTCTGGAAATGCCCCTTTTGACAAATTCTTACTGAGCAATTTCGCAACAGGGAGTTCAGGTTGGAGCGCCGATAAAGAGCTATTGGCTTATCAAGGTTTCTCTTTGTTCATGGATGAAACAAAGGGCGACTGTTTCCATTGTCATGGTGACGCCTTCAATCCTTTGTGGACTGACAATATCTATCACAACAATGGCTTAGACGCTACATTTACTGACAAAGGGCTAGGTGAAGTAACAGGCAATCCTTCAGATGATGGGAAGTTCAAAACACCAACTTTGAGAAATTTAGCATTCACTGCTCCATACATGCATGACGGAAGGTTTGCAACCTTAGATCAAGTGATTCAGCATTATAGTTTTGGGCTACAAGACTCGCCGACTATTGATCCGCTCATGAAAAATGTTGACCAAGGCGGAGCTCAATTGAACCCGACCGAAATGAATGCCATTAAATGGTTTTTGTTATCCCTCAGTGATAGTTCTTTTGTTACTAATCCTGAGGTACAGAATCCGTGGTAATTAACGTTTGGCCATTTCGCCTTTCAAATAATGAATCACCTCAACTTCAGAAGCATCCACTTTTTTTATGTCTGACAGGTACCAAGAAACCCAGTCGGTAATATGAATGAGATAAATGACTTGGGCTAACTGAGAGTCCCCTTTTGCATGAATTTCTGAAATGTTGGATGTATATTTTCCAATGATTTCTTTTGAGATATTCCAACGGTGAGTGGTGCGCTCATGATCATAATCAGTCGCCAAATATATTGGAGCAATAATCTCTTTTCCACCGGCCCACCCGACAAGCTCATTATGAGTCATTTCAGGCAACACGTGATCCCAACATAGTTCTTTGCTGTTCTCATTAATTTGCTGTTTAAAACGAGTAGCAACTCCTCCAAAAGAAGAGTCTGCATATATTACTGGAATAAATTTGTGAATTTTCTTTGCAAGAGCTTCTGCCTCTGTTCGCATCTCAGCATCATTAGCCTCAATTAAGGCAGGAGCTGATTTCAAATCAGCAATAAATGAATCTGGAATTAATTTATAGTTAGTCAGCATGTAAAGTTGCTGCACAACTGAGTAAGCTAACATTGCTCTGGGTTGTTCACCACCTGGAACTATGGCGTGATTCCAATTGTTGGCTTTTGCCATTTTTTCAAGCGTACCACCTGAAGTCACCACACAAATTTCGGCACCTTCATTCATGCCTTCCTTCACTGCTGCAATGGTTTCTTCTGTATTGCCTGAATAAGAAGACGCAATAATAAGTGTGTTTTTGTCTACAAAGGCTGGAACATTATAGTCATTCACACAAACGAACGGTACCTTCAGTGTTTTTTTCAATAGTTGAGACACAATTGCCCCTCCAATTCCAGAGCCTCCAAGTCCGCACAACAATATTTTATTGATTGGGTTGCTAGGAGCAGAGAATTGAATGGATTCACCTATTTGTATTGCCTCATTCAACTGATCAACTTTATTGGCAATTAATTCGTTCATCTTCATAGTTCTTGCTTTGTAGAGCTTTATTACGTGAAATTTGATAAAATAGTTCGGCAAAAAGGTAATTTTTTTTGCACTTCTCAGAGCCAAAGTTAAGAACCATTATCTTTGCATTCGCTATTATTTAATAGCAATATGAAATACAATCGATTAGCATGAGTACAGCACAACTTTCAGAACAAGAAGTTCAACGAAGAGAAGCACTGAATAAATTGAGGGATTTAGGTATTGAACCTTATCCAGCAGCTTTATATCCGGTAAGCCATAAATCTGAAGAGATTAAAGCGAATTATGAAGAAGGCAAGAAAGTCGTAATTGCTGGTAGAATCATGCGTAAAAAGATTCAAGGAAAAGCGGCTTTTGGCGAAATACAAGATGCTGAAGGTAGAATTCAAGTGTACTTTAATCGAGATGAAATTTGTCCCGGTGAAGACAAAACCATGTACAATGAGGTTTTCAAAAGGTTGTTAGACTTAGGAGATTTCATTGGAATCGAAGGGGAATTATTCAAAACGCAGGTAGGCGAAATTACGGTAAAAGTGGATGCTTTCACTTTATTAAGCAAGGCCCTAAAACCGCTTCCGTTACCAAAGACTGATGCAGAGGGTAAAGTACATGATGCTTTTACCAATCCTGAGTTGCGATACCGTCAGCGCTATGCTGACCTAGTAGTGAATCCACATGTAAAAGAGGTTTTTGTAAAACGTACAAAGCTATTTAATGCTATGCGTCAGTTCTTTAATGATAAAGGATACTTTGAAGTAGAGACACCAATTTTACAACCTATTGCTGGGGGCGCAGCTGCGCGTCCATTTATAACACATCACAATGCACTAGATGTTCCATTGTACATGAGAATTGCCAATGAACTTTACTTAAAAAGATTGATTGTTGGTGGATTTGAAGGGGTATATGAGTTTTCTAAAAACTTTAGAAATGAAGGGATGGATAGAACACATAATCCTGAATTTACAGCTATGGAAATCTATGTAGCTTATAAGGATTATAACTGGATGATGGAATTTACTGAACAGTTGTTAGAACATGTGGCTATAGCTGTGAATGGTACCACGAAAGCAATATTTGGTGAACATGAAGTTGATTTCAAAGCTCCTTATAAAAGAGTGACCATGCGTCAAGCTATTATTGATTTCACTGGCTTCGATATCCAAGGCAAGTCTGAAGAAGAACTAGCGAGCTGGTGTAAGGCCAATGACATTGAAGTGGATGAAACAATGGGAAGAGGAAAGCTGATAGATGAAATATTTGGTGAAAAATGTGAAGGGAATTACATCCAACCTACGTTTATCACAGATTACCCGAAAGAAATGTCGCCGCTTTGCAAGGTTCACCGTGAAGACCCAAGCTTGACTGAGCGTTTTGAGCTCATGGTTTGCGGTAAAGAAATTGCCAATGCATATTCAGAGTTAAACGATCCTATTGATCAAAGAGAACGATTTGAAGAACAATTGAAATTAGCCGAGCGTGGAGATGATGAAGCAAGTCAATTTATTGATTATGACTTTTTAAGAGCGCTTGAATATGGTATGCCTCCAACTTCTGGATTAGGTATTGGAATTGACCGTTTAGTGATGTTTTTAACTAACAATGCGTCTATTCAAGAAGTGCTTTTCTTCCCGCAAATGAAACCAGAAAAATGGGGAGAACCTGCTGGACCAGAATTAACGGATAATGAAAAGTTAGTGTTTGATATACTATCTAAAGAGGGATCAATGGACTTGAACTCCCTCAAAGAGCAAGCTGGATTGAGCAACAAACAATGGGACAAGTCAATCAAAGGATTAGCCAAGCATGGTCTAACCAAAGTGACTAAAACAGATGATGCCTTGACGGTTGAGGTTGTCGGATAATTCCTTTTGTTTAGTCTCGATTTTATTTATTAAACCCAAGACTTAAAGCTGACGAAAATCAGTTCGTGATTTTTTTCTATTTCGCTTCAATTCAATACATTGAGGTTCAAACCTCATGCTGTGTCATTTAATAAGAAAGACCACCACATTGATAGTGAAATTAGACCCCGCTTCAAATTGACAACTGATTTGAATGAGGAAGAGGTCTTTTCTCGATTGAAAGCATTCACCTTAGATGATAAATCGGTGGTGGGCAAACTTGTATACGATCAATTCTATTTGGACATTCCTGAATATTATGGACGAACTTTTTGGTCGCCTGAATTAAGGATAACATTAGACAAAGATGAATATGATTTTCCTGGAAAAACGGTTATCCGGGTTGTTGTTGGTCCAAAGGGAACAGTTTGGATGATGTTTGTTTTCATTTATAGCTTTCTCGCTGTGTTTTCCATTTTTGGGGGTATGTATGGATTAACGCAGTTAAGCATGGGAAAGAGTTCGCCCTGGGTTTGGTGCTTCCCTGTCACACTTCTCGTGATTGTTGGTGTATGGGTAATTGCTAAGATGGGACAAAAATCTGCTCGTGATCAAACCCTTCATTTGGTGAGTGTCTTGTATCATGCCTTGGGCCATGATCACTATGAACGGGTGGAGTCATAAAAGACAAAAGAGCGGCCCCGCATAAGAACCGCCCTTTTGTTTTAGGGTTTACTTAACTATGAAATTATTCATTCAAGTATTTTTCATATTTGTCCATAATACCTAGACTACCAGGCTCATTATTAAACATTAATTTCTTGCTATCCTCTGTGAACTTCATATTTACTTTTCCTGTTGCAACAGTTCCAAGGTTTTCACCATCCTTAAAGGCCATGAAGCTTACTGTGAGCTCATAGGTTTCTCCAACTTTGAACTCATCTTTCAATTGGTGTAACAATTCGATATACGCATAATCCCAAACATCAAACCCTCTTTGTTTCTCAATAGTTGAATGAACCCAAGAGCAGTAGTTGTCTTGATATCCATTGTCTTTTCTAGGAATGTTTTTACTGTAGAAAGTACTTTTCGTTCTGAGTGATTCTCTGTCAGTTTTCTTTCCTTTCATTTCGTATGAAATGTTGAACCATGCACCAGGGTGTGAAATAACCAAAGGTTGATCCATGTATGCTCTGAAATAAAGTTCTTTTCCAATAATCAATTCCTTTTTAAAGTTTTTCGGGTCTTCAGATGGCTTATCTGAATATTGGTAGTTGAATGTTCTCAAGGCATCTGAAAACGCAATCTTTCCAACATAATTCTTGTAAGCGTCAAACCCTTCTAACTCTTTTTTCTTTCTCGCCAATGCTTCAGCATTCAAAGACATCATGATCATGTCTACCTTGGCTTTAGCAGTTTCCTTGTCATACACTTCTAATTGTGCTGGATCTTTCGCAAATACGTTTCCAATTGTACGCTCCCAGTCTGCTGGAGCTACACCACCGTTACCAGGAATTGAGTTTTTAACTGTTGTTCCAGCAAACACTCCTGCTTCAAGTTGAATCAACTCCAAGTAAGTACTCGCAGAAACCCATTTGTAAAAGACAACTTGATTGTTTTTCGACTTCCAGTTTTCTTTCAGTTTGAGCTCGTACTTGTCTGTTTTACTTACATGCCAAACTAGCTCGTTTACCAGATTTCCGTCTTTTTCCTTCACAAATTCAAATCCGAAACTGTTGATTTTTTTCACCATTCCTGAAGGTGCTTTTACCTCTTCAGGATCTAGAGAAGTATATGCGCCAGATACTCCGTACTCATCATTGATTTCGTTTAAATGTGAGTAGTCGGGTCCACCGCCTCCGATTTTACTTTTTAATTTGTCTTTTAGTCCTTGGGCTTGAACATCAGCAGATGCCATGATCAAAGCAACAGAAAGAACGCTTAATGCTAACTTTTTCATTTTTTAAATTAATTTTTACCAGTTTATATTTACAAATCCCGTGCTTTCAGAGGTAGAACCTTTATATCCAGCACTTCCGTTTTGTCCCTTTTGTCCGTAGGTTCCATCTCCACTTCCTCCACTACCGGCCCTACCACCGTAATTATTGTCTTGATACAACAGCATAGCTCCGCCACCCAAGGTGATGTAGATGTCTCCGCCATCTCCTCCATCTCCTCCATCTCCTCCATCTGCAGAGGCTGATCCGTTCGCTCCGCCTGAACCTCCAGAACCTCCAGAACCTCCAGGATTATTGATAATCAAGCTTGAAGTAGGGCTCAGTTTGAACTTATGAAGTACCTTACCGTTATTAGCATCTGAAATTTGAATTTTGTTGTATGTAACTCCAGTTGTTGTGTTTGTAGTAGCAAGAACTTCAATGTTGAGGGATTTACCTTTATACCCTCTGCCACCATCACCTCCATTGCTTCCACAATCCGAACAGGCTAATCCAACACCGGAACCATAGCTGCCATATTCTCCTGGGTAATTCACCTTCAATTCATTGTTGTACAGTAAATTTTTTGAGAGCTGAGTTTTAATACTTGGGTGATAAACTGATTGTATCGTGAGTATTACTTGATCATTTGGGATTAAACTCGCGTCTTCAAGAACCATAACTTCTTCTTCAGAATTTGTTGATCCTTCAGCAGAAATTTCAAAGTCAGACCATGGCAACTTTCCTCCTAAATTTGATGTTTTCAAAACCGTACCATCTTGGAGTGTTGCAACAACTCCGTATGTGAGCAATGAACCTAAGCCTAACTCAGACGGAACCTTAATCCATTCGGCCTTAATTGATTTTGGATTCTTATTTTGTAATGAGTTTTTAAGTCTTTCTTCTTCTGCCAACTGCTTCTTTTGCTCTTTAATCTCTTCTTTTGCTCCTACCTGGTTTTTTGCGGTTGCCTTGACATAGTCTTCCAGTTTTAACTTATAAGGGTCAATTTTACCACTCAGTGTTTTAGAAGCAGACAATATGTACTTAATTTTTGCCGTGTTTTTAGATGACCATTCGTAGTAATACAACAATCCATCAATATATGTAACACGGATAGCTTGAAAACCAAAGTAGGCGGGATAATTTGCAACATCAGGCTTAAAAACCTCATCAATGATTCCGGCACGTTTTACTAATACTTGATCAATCTGACCTGCTGTTTTAGTGACCTCTACCGGCCATTTCTTTTTGACTTGCTCAAATACATATTTGTTGTATGACTTTTCAATTACTTTGAATACTGAATATTGACCAGAATTAAATTCATCTGCAAAACTGTTCTGACTTTTTTGGGCTAAAAGGGTAGTAGAAAAAAGTAAAACTATAATCAATAATAAAATCTGTCTCATGCTTTATCTTTCGCGTTGATGGCTCAAGATTAATGATGTCTTTTCAGATTTATTAGAAAGTATTCAGCAATGGACAAATTGGTTCAGCAATGGATTTTAAGAAACCAACATTTCTTCAAATTGCTGCTTTTTGTATTTAGAAAGTTTGGCTTCTAAACCATTACTTAATTTGACAACAAGCTTTGATCTAGAATAGGTTTCTAGATGATTTTTATTGATGATCCAAGATTTATGAATCCGAACAAAGTTCTTGTTTTGATCTAGAAGGTTTTCAAAATGCTTGAGGTTTTTACTGTAAAGGTATTGTTTGTCGGCTTCGTGAATTAGACTGTAAGATTCATTTGCCTCAATGGCCACAATATCTTGGATGTCTAATACCTTTTGGCCACCATTCACAGGAACAATTAACTTTTGTATAGCCTCTTCGTTTACGCTCTCCATGAACACCTCATAATTCTTGGCTAAGTCTCTTGATTTTTCTTTGTCTACAAATCTGTTTACTGATTCTTTTAGTCGATTTATATCTACAGGCTTTAACAAATAATCTAGAGCTGATACCTCAAATGCCTTAACTGCGTAGTGATCATATGCAGTAATAAATATTATTTCAAAATCTATATTATCGAAAAAAGAGGTGATTTCATATCCAGCATAATTGGGCATTTCAATATCTAAAAACACCAAATGAGGATTAAACTTTTCAATTTGATCAACAGCCGATTGTAAGTCACTGCATTGTGCAACCACTTCAATATCTGGACAATTTTTTGTAAGCAAGCTTGAAATAATGTTTCGTGCACTTGCTTCGTCATCTACTATGATCGCCTTGTAATTCATTGGACAGGAACAAAGGTGAACATTTTTACTTCATTTTTTATTCAATCTTCAGGAATGGATGATTCTTTTTACCAACGACTAAAAGTTTCGCTTTGTTGGAAGTTTTAAAGTAACGCGAGTACCTGATGGCTCACCCTCATTATAGAGGTCCTCAAACTCCAAACCAAGCTCACCTCCGTACAATGATTTTAAAATGTCAAACCTACTTCGTATTGATTTGACTGAAAACGAAGCATGGTGTTCTGATTTTCGTTTTTTTATCTCAGCTGATTTTTCTCTTCCCACTCCATTGTCTTCAATGGTGCAGTGTAAATTTTCTTCTTGAATTGAAAAACAAACCTTCAATATCTTTTCTCCCGATTTGTGCAACAATCCATGTTTAATGGCATTTTCAACAAAAGGTTGAACGATCATTGGAGGAATCTGAATTCCATCTGCGTCTTGTGATTGAATTTGGAACTCAAAGTCGTTATTGAATCTTAATTTTTCAAGTTCTAAATAAACTGTCAACAATTTCACTTCTTCAGATACATCCACAAAATCAGTATCTGAAAAGGCCAGTACCTTTCTAACCAAATAGGCAAACTTACTGATGTAGTTATAGGCGTCTTCACCTTCTTGCCTCAACACCAAATCTTGAATAGAATTGAGTGAGTTAAAAATAAAATGCGGGTTCATTTGCGATTGGATGGCTGTCAATTTTGAGCCTATTAATTCTCTTTGAATTTTGGCCTTCATTCGCTGCCTTTTTATCAGTCTGCTGAAATAAAAGTAAAATGAGGCGATAATAACCAAAACCACCAATAGCCAAAACCACCAAATTGTCCAAAGAGGCGCGCTTATTGTAAACGACAAATTATGATTCTCTCCTCTTTCTCCTCTAAACACACTTCTGTATATAAAATTATAGTCACCCGGGGGAAGAGATTTATATACGATACGATTTTCAAAATATGAATTACTCTGCCAAGCTTCATCTATACCCTCCAGCATATACTCATATTTAATTTCACTCTTATATTTCAATGTATTGGCTGATAGCAAGAAAACAAATTTGTTCTGATCGTAAGTGAACTTGTTCACATTTTCTAAAGACATGTGTTGGTCATTGACCTCAAGTTTCACCAATTTCAATTCAGGAATTCTTGCATTGTTTTGTAGTCCTGCCAAATTAATCTTCTGAACTGCATCTGCATGCGATACATACAAACAGTGATTTGAAATGGCAATGTCTGAGACATTTGGCTGTGTCAACCCTTCAGGTTTACCTATCCACGAAACCGTCTTGCCTTCCGAAGAAATCATTACCACACCCTTATCGGTGGAAGCTATAAACCCCGACATGTAGGGCACAATTTTGTTTACCTGATTGGAGGCCAATCCAGAGCTGGTGTTCCACCTTTTTATCAACACATTATCACGAAATAAAAGAATCCCCTTTTTTTGTGTGCAAACGAAAAAAGTATCATTTCTTGTTTCAATGTAGGTCGTAATGATATTTTCTCCTTCTACTTGAAAATACTCAGCCGTTTCTTCTGTTCCAATAAGTAAGCCTTGTGATGTTCCCGCATAGATGGTTCTGGTATCTTGGTTGTATGCTACCGCATTCGAACGTAACCTATAATTTTTGAGCCCTTTTTGTTGTTTCGTTCTAGTATCAACCCAAAATAGCCCTGCGTTAGTAGCAGATAGATATTTTTCGTTATCAATCCATTTAATATCTTTTATAGCGCCCAGCCTTTCTGATTTTATTTCTCCAGTTCCAAGGTTAAAAAAACGTGGTTTTTTGTCGTCTACAACTAGTTCATTGGTCTCCGCTATGTATGCCATGTATTCAACAAACTTTGAGTTTTCACTAAAAAACAACTCAAATAGCCCTTGCTCATTCAGTTTGTAGATTTTTCCGGTTTGAGAACCCACATAGATTTCCCCACTTGGACCAATTTCTAGAGTGGTTGGTTTGTCAGAGTCTGGCAACAAATAGGTCGTGGCGTCCATGTTTGGAATGACTATTAATCCATCTCTAAAGGTGCCAACAACTACATTCCCTTCTAGATCTCTGAAAACGGCTGAAACTATATGATTTTCAAGCACTTTTTTACCTTCAAACAACGATTGATTAGGTCCTTTGGCTACCTCTACTCCTGAAGTTGATGAAGTTTTCCAAAGGTGTTCTCCATCAAAATAAACCCTTCTTTTAGCCCCAAAATTACCTACATAGTTCTCTTTGACTTCACCGTTTTCATAAAATATTTCTGCTGTAGTAATATCAACACCTATGAGGCTGCCTTCTATTTCAAAATACCTGGGAATTGAATACTTTGGGGCAAAACACAAATGAGTGTAATGCGTGTCTTTCATTAAATAAATCTCACGTGAGCCGTAATCATATATTACTTTACGATTGTCTGATAAATATGAAACTTCAAAGGAATAATACGCGTTGGACTCACTCTTTTGAACATAAAGTTCAACTTGCTTTTTTTTATTTACATGAAATAATTCTGCGGCAGAAATCAACAATCGACCATCATCTTCAACACCCATAGATATGTTTTCACTCATCAATGAATCAGGAATATGGTAGAACACTTTACAAGTATCGTTTACCACATGAAAGACCTGACCGCTTAAGTTATGACAGTACACTTCTGAATTTCTACCCACACAAACATTAAATAAAGATTCACTCATCATGTTTTCTCCTGGTAATCTGAGAAAATTATACCCATCATACTTGAAGAGACCATTGTTTGTGGCTAACCAATAATCTCCGTTATCTGATTGATTGATGTCGTAGATGTGGACACCTGATAATTCTGCACTACCAACAAAAAAATAAGCTGGTTCTTGTGCGAAACTCAGCTTGAATGACAACAGTATGAGCAATGTTAACCACCTCATCATCTTTTCTTGGCAAAAAATTCTTTGAGCATTACTTCTGATTGTAATTGCATCAAGCCTCCTTCAACTTTTGTTTTCGGATGGTAAATGTTTTCTGATAACCTGCCTGCCCCTCTTTTTTCATCATAAGCAGCAAATACAAGACGATCGATTTGACTCCAAAATAATGCACCGCCGCACATGACGCAGGGCTCTAAGGTCACATACAATGTGCAACCTTTTAAATATTTTGCGCCAAGAAATTCACTGGCAGCAGTGATTGCTTGAATCTCAGCATGGGCGGTGACATCTTCTAACTGTTGTGTCAGATTATGCCCTTTTGCAATGATTTGATTGTTTAGAACAATTACTGCTCCCACCGGCACTTCACCTTTCTCCAAAGCCAGTTCAGCCTCTTTAAAAGCTTCTTTCATGAAATATTCATCTGAAAACGGGTTGAGCATATCGAAAAGGATTTTGATAAATTTAACCTTAAAAATTTATTGCCAGTGAAAATCAGTCTCTCAGTATTACTTGTAATGTTTGCATTTAAGGTTTATTCGCAAGTTGATCAAGGCACTAACAGTTTTCACATTGGTGGAATCGCGTTCAACAAAGAAACTCAAAATCTCAATATTCATCCGGCCTACACAGACACTTTAACTGGCATCACCTACCAAGGCAATCAAAATTATGATATTACTCTAGGTTATCGCTGCGCGATTATTAAGTCACTGTCAATCGGAATTGAATCTCGTTTTCTAGCCAATAAATTAAGTTCGTATCAGATTCATTCAGGGGGATTTTCATTGCGATATCATTTCCCTATTGGTCAATTGGGTGGACAAAAATCAGACAAAGACCATCTCGAATTTGTCAAAACAGGAGCAATAGCCCGAAACTTTTTCTACTTGGATTATACAGCTCTATTTGGTGAGCTAAAATTTGAAAATCAAACCCTGCCCTATCAAAGCAATATGTTGCAGCTCGGTGTGCAATTCAGGTTACCCGTTGATGAAATGAAGTTTTTACGTCATTTGGGCATTGAGTTTAGTCTTGGGGCTTGCTATCGCACTAACAGACAAAATGATTACGCCTTGTTCGCAGTATCTCAAGCAAAAGTGCATTATTTCTTAGATCGGCACTATACTAGAAACATCAAAAAAAGGGAGGCCAATTAAATTGACCTCCCTTTTAGCTTTGGGCTATTTGAAAAGCTATTGCTTAACGATACGTTCAATAATTGTGTCGGTGCCATCTGTAATATTCAAGATGTACATACCGTTTTCAAATTCTGAAATGTCAAATGATGATTGCGCATTTTCAAGCTGCTGCGACCAAATTAACCGACCTGTCACTGATCTAAGTTGTACAGTATAATTGGTCAGCATATCAAAATTCTCAATGTCTACCTTGAATGCACCCTGTGTAGGGTTCGGATAGATAGACAACTCAAATCCGTTTTCAGAGAGTTGAATAGGCTCTGATTCATACGATTCGTCTGATTGCGAAGATCGATAGGCACCTGATGCATCTCTATCCACTCTCATAACAAACGCGTTGTACAATGAAACATCCGATACTAGTGGCCCACTAATAGGTGTACCAATCTGATAGTTCATTTGTCCGGTATACTTTCCAACTACAAACGATTTTCCATTTGCATTTGCGTGTATTGCGGTCGATACATGCTCTGATCCTCCTACTACATCAGAAGTTGCATTCAAATCTGAAGCAGTTCCATTCAGTTGGTCAAAAGACACTGTGAAAACATGTGAGTTGTTACCTAAAGTACCTAGAGTGTACAATAAATTCTCTGTCGTGCCTCCTGAGCTTTCAACAGACAAATCACTTGTGTAATTCCCCACGAAATGAGCTTTTCCGTTTACAAATGAAACGCCTGAACCTTCTGCATTGTTTCCTGCACCTGTCAATCCAGCATCCGACTCTCTTGACCAATTAAATGTTGGAATAGTAGTGCCTGGATAAGACCTTAATGACATATGATAAGCATTTGATGTTGCATCATTCGGCCAAGTTTCACCCATGTAGCCAAAAGGATTAGAATGATCTTCATAAAATGATCCCGTAATATATACGTTGCCTGATATTTCATCTACAGAAATATCCTCACCGTAAGATGTCCTATCGGCAGGGGTCATTCTCTCCGTCCAATAATGACTTGATGCCCCCCCTAAATTGTTGAATGAAAGAATAAATGCTTTTTCACTTTCAACACCAGCCGGCTCTGTAATTGATGGACCTCCTGAAACTACAAGTTGTTTTCGGTAGGTTCCTGTAGCCCAAACTCTACCAAAACCTTCATCATAATCAATACTATTGATAATTTGATATGAATTCGAAGCCCCCACAACCGATCTGAACCATGTGTTCGTTGGCAAAGAAGCAACTGGAGAGTTAGAAACATTATATTTAAAAATAAATCCATTCGTACCATCCAATGCTGATGGAGGGCCTGCAGTTTTTATTTTACCACTTATAAACAACTCGCAATTCGTTCCAATTGTTGAGCTTTGATTGATACAAACAGAAGTTAATTTAGTTCCAGAGGTTGGAGCTATTCCGTCAAGGAAAAGAACACAACCATTATCAGAATTAAGCCTAGTAATAAACCCAGATTGTCCTCCAATGGCAGACAGAGCTGTAATTGCTCCACATGCTGGATCTGGCCCTGTACCATCAATTAAGTACATGTCCTGGTAAAAGTTTCCAACTACATATAAATAGTTGTTTTCATTATCAATTTCTAAATCAATTCCTTCAGAAAAAGTTCCATAATTGCCCCTTTCATGAGTGATCCACAATAGCTCACCGCATTTTGAATATTTGGCAATAAAAGCGGAGTGTGATCCTGGATCAACAGTTGAAATTGTGTAATCAACCGAAGTAACAGAGTTCGTTAAATCTGTAAAGCCATAAAATGTTCCTGTTACATATACATTTCCTTCATCATCAGTAACTACATCATTTATTATGTCGTTCTGAAAAGCATTTGAAGTAGTTTGATGCCAAAATAAATCATTTAACACCTGAACGTGCAGGGTATCCGTGCTTACACAATTTCCTATGTAACAATTAAGTACAAATTCGTAATCACCAGGTCCAGCGACAAATGGGTCGAAAACACTGGTTAGAGGATCAAACCCTGCTGGAAAGCTTATCCAATCACAATAATCTCCATCAGAAGTATACGAAATAGTAATTGGTGATGGATCATCACACAGACTAATCGGAGCGATTGGGTCAAACAAGATTTCAACCTCTGGAATTTCTAAAAGATAGGTAACAGTAGTAGAACAGCCCAACGCATCAGTTGCTGTGAAAGAGTAAAATCCTTCTTCAGAGGCTTCAAGATTGTACCCATGTCCAACCACGGCTCCTGAAGAGTTGGTCCAAACAGTTGACACAATATAACAAGAAGAAGTCACCGCTGCAGAGATAGTTGCAGGCAAATCACACTCAACGTTACTTGTAATTTTTACTTTAGGTGGATCACATTTCACCCCTACTTCTAATGTGGTAGAACATCCTGCTGCGTTCGTGACAGTGCATGAATATAACCCTATGGCATTTACATTTATAAAGTCTGTTCCTACAAATGAAATGCCTGGTCCTGACCAGTCATAGGTATATGGTCCTCCACAGCCCCCCGGTGTAACGTGAACATCTGCTGTAATTAAGTCACAACCGTCCCAGTTCAAATCGAAGTCTGGCGCTGCGCATACCGTGATTTCAATATCTGTGCAGCAATTAGCGTCTCCATTTTCTTCGCAAAGGGTAATAGTGTGATCACCCGGACCTGCCATGGAAGGATCAAAAACATAACTTCCTGTTGTTCCATCAAATTGAAAATTTATTGCTTCATCTGTATCTGGGTTTTCGCCAGTAGCTTCGTATGGATGATGACTAACCCCATCATATGGAAAGCTAAAGAGTGTTACCGGAGAATCTGTGACACAAAGCACTTCTTCAGTGAACAATGGGGTTGGTGGGTTTAGGATATTCACTACAAAATCTTTGCAACAAGGCATTCCTCCAGAAACTGGAATATAGCAAGCGCTGAAGTTGTAGGTTCCAGGTGCAAGACCTTCTGGATTAAACCAAAATCCGGAACTTAGGACCTCTATTCCGTGCCCTTCATAAATGTCTCCAATAAAATCAAGGTCTAAGGCCCCTGTAGGCATAGCAAAAAGATGTAGCCAATATGGGTCGCTATCTAAACAAAACTCTGTGGGAATATCAAAGGTTGGAGTTGGATTTACGACAACGGTTATTTCATCAGTTTCAGTGCACGAATAGAGACTGGCTGATACCGTGATATCATATGTACCCGGAGCTGTAGGTGTAAATGAATAAGTTGAACCAGTCACTCCTGGCAATAGCGTTGGTGTTGAGCCACCTTCACCTTGCGACCATTCATATGAAGTCGCTCCTGTTGTTCCTGCGAATAAATCAATTGTTTCACCTAAACATATGACTTGATCAGGGCCTAAATCAACATCAGATAACACTAGATCATCTGGCAAAAAGACAGCTGGAGTAATTGCTTCCATGCTAGTTCCGGGAGTAACAGTATAATAGTCTCCAGGAACTGACGTATTAAAAGAAAGAGCGCCAGTAAGGTCAAATTGGAAAAGTTCTACATTTCTAATAATTGTGAGATCACCTATTCTACCTTCTGGTAAGTCTAGATAACTATCAACAGCATTAACATACGTCCCAAAGTTGAAAGGGGCGTCTGAATCATTTATAAACCCGGCAATGACAGGTGTGGAAGCAACCACTGCACCGTCTACTGACATGTCTATTTGAACAGTAGAAGCGGTAGTATTAACTTGGATGACAAATGAATGCCAACTGTTATCATTTAGGCCTGCTATTGGACTAACTAGCGATATAAAATTGGTAGATACGTTGCACTCTTCTTGTAGCTGGGCATAAAACCTCAAGTTTCCTTCTGGAGTTACTTCAAGACCGTATCCAGCATCTTTTTGGTTGTCTCCTCCTTGTCCATTATCATAATCACCACAATAATGCTGATTAAAAATATGTCCATCCGTGCAATAATTAAATTGTCCTATGTAAGCGATAGATTGGCCTGGGGTATAAGAAAACTCAGGACGGTCTGGGAATTGGACAAAATTTGTTCCATCAAGGGAAACAGCCTGCCCAAAGGCCAGATGCGATAGAAACAGAATCGCGATCAAAATTCTTTTTTTCATAATTGTTTTAGATTAAATGTTTCAGCGAAGAAAATTCAAACTCAAACAAAAACTTCAATAAAAACAGGGGTTTGTGACGAACGAACGGTAAAAATGTGACGAATGAAATGCTATGATAAGTAGAAATACCTACAATTGTATTTTATCGAGTTCCTCCAAATAGGTCTTGCCTACCTGAATGGTTTCGCCTTTAACTACAACTTCTTTTTTACCTTTCTCTTCTACCTTATCAATTCGGATGATGTAAGACCTTCTGACCCTGAGGTACTCCAGCGGGTCTGGAACTAACTTGCTGAAATTGCCTATTTTTTCGCGAATAACCGTCTTGCCTTTTTGATGATGAATCTCTAAGTAATTGCCATCAGATTTCACATAATAAATAGAGCTGCTCGCAATTTTTACTTCTTTGCCGCTTTCTTTTACAATGATGTAGCCGGTCTCACCTTTTATTCTTTTCATCACATACCTCAAAATCTCCCGCACGATATCACCATTATACAATAGAATTCTGTATTTGAAAAATAGATAAATCAAAAAGGCAACAGCCAAAACAACCAGGCTGATAAACCACCAGGTTTTCCAATAAGGTGGATAAATTTCAAAGGCAAAGGTCTGCTGTTGGTCGGTCCACCTCGAATTATTTCCTTTGACCTGAACAACAAACTCATACCTATCAGGCGCCAAGTTGGTGTATAGCGCATTCCTTTTTATGGTGTAATTCCATTTTTGTTCTACCTCTCTTAGCTTATATCGGTACAAAAGTGGCTTTTGAGATAAAAATCCAATACCAGAGAATCGAAATGCAAAGCGATTTTCATTGTAGCTAAATGTGTGGTGAGAAGTATCAATTACTTCATCATTAACCCAAACGTTCTTCAACTCCAGAAAATAGTTCTTGTTTTGTTTAATCTGTTTTTTGTCAATTAAGGTTTTATGAAACTTGCAAACGCCATTTGAAGTGGCTAGCCAAATGGTATCATTCACAATCACCATATCTTTCACTTCATTTGTGGCCAAACCATCAGCATAACTCAAGTTTTGGGTTTTCACATGAACGTTCTTTTCATCCCAGGTCAGTTTTGACAAGCCTCCATCAGAACACACCCAAACATTTAGATCTTCATCAACATGAATCTTATTTACAAAACCACTATTTAAAACGTTTTTAGATACGTTACAAATCCATTTTTCATCCTTGTAAACTTCAATACCAAAGCCTCCTGTAGCCACTAATATGTACCCTTTGTAAAACGCCACGTCACGAACCGGATAAGTTTTGGTTGAATCAACGAACACAAAAGACGCAACAGTATCTTTCGTTTCTCTTTTCATCAAACCTTTGCTTGTACCCAAATAAAACACTCTATTGTATTCTCTGAGTGATTTTATCTTGGCTGGAACTCTGATGTGATGATGTATACCATTGAAAAAATATTCCTGAAACGTTGCATACGAGCAACATACCACTTTATCATCTTTCACAAGCAAAGCATATCCCCCTGAAGTATGATTAGTTTTTAGTGTATAACTGCCATCAACGGTTTGAATTATCTCTTTAGCAGAATAGAACCAATTCTCTGAAAGCTCATCATAACAAATTTGGACGTTTGATTGATCATTTGATTGGAAAACCAGAGCAATCGAATCATTTTTTATTTCGCCCACTTCACCCTGAAATGTAGTTATCATGATTCGTTGATCACCACCATAGTGAATGGAATTAATATTAGGTGAAAATCCCTGAGGTAAGTTAATGGTTTGGATGCTTGAATTCTTTGTATGATACACCCCGTTATTTAATGTGCCAAACCAGTAATTGCCTTCTCGGTCTATGAGAAAAGAACTCACTGATTTATTTTGCAAATAGTGATTTTTTAGCCTTCCTTCTTGATCAAAAACCATTAATCCATTTTGTGAAAAAGAAACCCAAAATGACTCATCATTGAACTCTCCAACTCCAGTAGGGCGATAATCTGTTTGTATCAATTTTGAGCTTGAATCTTTTATGATATTTATGGTTTTATTCTCAGATATTACCACCATCTGCTCAGTAGTGGTGGCCCATATCTTCATAAAATTTGTCGCTTGAATAGAGCTGGTCTGCGTTGTAGGATGAGCCAGCAAGTACGAGAAAACCCCCTGTTTCAAATGAACTGTCTCCACAGTTAGCGTTACACCATCAAAAACAATCCTCTTAGGTGTGTTTAGGACTTCTCCCTGTTCAGAAATCTGAAGGTAATCAGCACAGCCTAGGTAAGTTGCGTATAGTGTGCCATTTTCCTCCAATATAAATTGATTAGGTATGGACGAAGACTGTGATTTGAGTGTGTCGTTATACTCATAAGGCTTAAATATGAGCGGTTCAAACTCTATTTTTGTTAGGGTGTTATTCGCACCAAAAATCCATGCATTACCTGAATCATCTATAAAGTATTCATAAAATATGTTATCTGAGAGACCATCATTTTGGGTGAACGTTTCAAAACTGTAACCATCATATCTTGAAACACCCTTGTTGGTTAAGAACCAGATGTATCCGTCTTTACTCTCAAAGATTTCATAAACTTGTGAACTTGGCAAACCATCATCAATAGAGAAATTATCGTAATTGAATTCTTGTCCCCAGGCGTTTAACCATAAGAAGAAGCAAATTATGCTGGTAGTTTTGAGCAATGACATTTGATAGACCTTGACAAACTTATTTATTGCAATTTGCTTTTCAACTATAATTTTCAGAAAATATTTTAGTAATTATCCAGGTCAAACTTGATTCATTTGTTACATCAATACTCTTATCTTTGCTGACTTAAATTATTTGAAATGTACAGATCACACACTTGTGGTGAGTTAAGAGAAGCTCACGTTGGCCAAACAGTAACGATTGCAGGATGGGTTCAAACCATCAGAGATAAAGGAAACATCATTTGGGTAGATGTACGAGATCGTTATGGCATCACTCAAGTTGTAGGTGAGTCTGGTCGTGTATCTGATGACATTTTAAATGAGTTAAAACAATTAGGAAGAGAATTCGTGATTCAGATTGAAGGTGAAGTGGTTGAACGTCACTCAAAAAATCCTGATATTCCTACAGGAAACATAGAAATTGTAGTTGCTAAAGTGACTGTGTTAAACAAATCTGAAACTCCGCCTTTCACCATTGAAGACGATACGGATGGTGGTGAAGAATTGAGAATGAAATACCGTTATTTGGATTTAAGAAGAAATCCAGTTCAGACGAAATTAAAACTGCGTCATAAGATGTCTTTAGAGACACATAAATACCTGGATTCAGTTGGTTTTATGGAGGTTGAAACGCCTTACCTTATTAAATCAACGCCAGAAGGTGCTCGTGATTTTGTGGTTCCTTCTAGAATGAATCCGGGAGAGTTTTATGCTTTACCACAATCACCACAGACTTTCAAACAATTATTAATGGTGTCGGGTTACGACCGTTATTATCAAATTGTAAAGTGTTTTAGAGATGAAGATTTACGTGCAGATAGACAGCCAGAGTTTACACAAATCGACTGTGAAATGGCGTTTGTTGAGCAAGAGGATGTTTTGAACACTTTTGAAGGCTTGGTAAAACACCTTTTTA
>Ga0189274_100144_pt1 | contig 50306 bp, 51 predicted proteins | sample N5B1minimetaG_FD_130323 | JGI IMG/M metagenome (GOLD analysis project Ga0189274, IMG submission 130323) | Marine microbial communities from the Costa Rica Dome - N5 B1 mini metaG | ecosystem: Environmental > Aquatic > Marine > Oceanic > Photic zone | place: Costa Rica: the Eastern Pacific...
CTGTCTTGAGAATACTCTTGACCGTTCAAGGTTGATGTTTTATAACGGAAGAACATGTCATGCATGACTAGGTTAAATGCTGTAGAATTCAATAAATCTTTTGAAATATTATTCAAGTATTGGTTGTCCGATTTGTCTAAGTCTGAAGTCATTTCTTGAAGGGCCAATTCACGATAATATGAAGAACCGACCATTCCGCCTGATGCGCCAGTGATAAAATGCACATTTTGAAAGAACTTTTGATTGGTTTCGATATCCAGTTGCTGTAAAATGTAAAATGACCACATTGCAGATCTTAATCCACCTCCAGAGCAATTTACCAATACTAGCTTAGGTTTAATCGTATCTTGCAGCGCTGTAGCTTTTTCATACCAACGAGAAAGAATTTCTTCATGATGCGACAGGTCGTCTTCATAAGCTAGAGAATCAAATTGAATTCGTTTTAGTTCTTCAAGATTGTAATCATTTTTATGACTATAATTCACACCGTAAGCATAGTTTTTGACTTGAAGAAAATCTGTCTTTGTTGATATTACATTTAACATGACTAATGTGATTGCCACCAGGGATACTGCCCAGCCTCTGAACCACGAATAGAAAATGGATAAAATCATGATGGCAAAGGTGCATAACAGCATAAAGCTCGCTGCCGAAGGAATCTGTACTAGTCCATAATCACCAAAATACCCCAAAAGAAAGAAGGAGATAATCACCATTAACTCAAAAAGAGAAGCATTCAACTGGTTTTGTCGGAACACCTCTCTTAGCACATTTCGCTTATAATGCTTGGAATCACGAGCAGGCAGTAGTTTAATAAAGTTGGTGAAATAGAAAGATGGCTGATAAACCCGAGAATGGTAAGAATCAAACCAGAAGTTTTTCTTTGTAAACAGGGTGCCAACAAATGCAGGTAGACGACTTTTTCTCTGGGCTTTTTTCCTCAACTGTACTTTTGAAATATCCCAATTTGTTCTGAAAAAATACAATACGCTTAGAACAATGAAAATGATAATACCCAGCGTCATGCTCAGCAATTGAACCAGCACATCTGTCATGGGCCTCAATTCTTCATGATGTTGTACTTCAACAATGTTCAGGCAGATGGACAAGTAGAAAAGGATGGGTATGGTAGAATTATTGATACAAAACTTGAAGAATGGTCTCGACAAAGTAGCAATGAAAGGGAAACTTGGCCCGAGAATGATATAACTGTACAGGTGAAAGGCCATGAAATAACCTCCAATTGAAAAGCCGAGAATCAGAAACGAAAGCCAACTTACCTCACCCAAATATTCTGGGGACAGAAACAAATAGGGCACTCCAAACTTCATGGCTATGTTCTGATTAACAATTCCGAACAATAGGAGCCATATCAATATGAGGAGGTGACTTTTTTTGAGATGTAGAAAGAGTAATTGAAGCGGAAAGAAATTCACCAAATTCAATAATATGTTTTTCAGTTTGAGCATTTTAAATCTGGTGGTGAATTTCTGTTTACTATAATTTACGACAATTGCATGGTTAAAGCAACAGCTATTTCCATTTTAGCGGTCCGCCGCAATTTAGTTCAACTTCATATTTAGGGGAAGCACCGTAATATTTTTTCAAAGAATCTTGAAAAGGTCGCCAATTGTACTCTTTATGTTCACACATATACTCTGCGGTGACGATTACGGTATCATAAACTATCATGTACAGAGGAGGTGATTTTACAGATTCAACATCTTTTGCAATTTGAATCGGTTCAGATGCATCTATTGATAATTCATCTAAATAATTGTAAAACGCATTATTTGTTTTGGTGCTATCGCTAAAAGTGTAATAATAAAGGTTGGCAACAGGATTCACATTCGACTCTCCATAAGCAACAGTCTCTTTATTTTTAAAGCTGGTTTTGTTGGACTCATTACTTGAGTAACGATCAAAAACGTGAAATTCAGAAATAGAGTCGATTTCGAATTCTTGAGACATTGCTTGTTCAAATTGACCATGAATTGAATTATCGAAGGTCTTCAAACTGTCATCCGAATCGGAGATTTCATCTAATTCCATACCGGTCTCTCCCGCAATATCCTCGAAACTCACTGTTTCTGTTTTGGGATTATCTTGGCATGCTACAATTAGCAGACTTAAAAATGTAGCGTAAGTTACTCTTCGCATTGTTCTGAAATTTCAACCGCTTCTTCGAAAGACATGTTTTCATAATCTTCATACCGCGGATAGTTGGACATTGCTTTCTCCATATAGCAATTACAATAAGCTGAAGTCTTGTTTTCCAGGCAATTTTCCATAAAGGCAGCTTTTTCTTCACCGTTCCAAGGATCATTAGAACAGGCAAAGCACATCACACCTGTGGCTATGACTAATAATTGCTTCATAAGTTATCAGGCAACTTTTGTTCAAGTTCATCAATATGTTGCGTGGTGATATCCAAGTGTGTTGTAAACCTTATTCTTCCTTTTCCAAAAGCTACACATAAAATTCCGTTCTGAGCTAATTTTTCTGCCACTTCTAATTCACTTACTCCTGGATGTAAATGTCCAACGACAATATTTGTTTGGACTGGAATCACCTCTTTAATCCAATTCTTTTTGGCTAAAATTGACTCAACTCTTTTAGCATTTGTGTGATCTTCAGCCAATCTGCTTACATGATTATTCAAGGCATAAATTCCGCCAGCAGCAATGATCCCAGCTTGCCTCATTCCGCCTCCAAAAACTTTTCTGACGCGTCTGGCTTTAGCAATAAAATCTTTTGGACCAACCAGCAATGAGCCAACCGGAGCCCCTAGACCTTTTGAAAGGCAAATGCTAATGGTGTCAAATTGAGCACCGTATGTTCGAGGATCAATTTTCGTTTCTTCTAATGCATTAAATATTCGAGCACCATCCAAATGAAAACCTAAATTATTTTTCTTACAAATGGCTGAAATCCTTTTAATATCCTCAAAATCGTAATACACTCCCCCTCCTCTATTCGCCGTATCTTCAATACTCACCAAAGATGTTTGCGGGTAATGTTGATCATCTGGGTTAATGTTATTTTCAATTTCATCAGGATTAATTCGTCCAGAATTACCTCTAAGTAATCTTACTGAGGCAGCTGAGTTGCGTGCAATACCACCTCCTTCATAGCGATAAATATGTGATTCTTCATGGCAAATCACTTCATCACCGGGCTTTGTCCATACATTTATAGCAATTTGATTCGTTTGTGTCCCCGAAGAACAAAACAAACCTGCTTCTTTACCAAAAATGGAAGCACCTAGTGCTTCTAATTCATTAATTGTTGGATCATCTCCAAAAACATCATCACCAACTTCTGCATTGAGCATGAATTCTCTCATTGCTTTTGTTGGCTTAGTTACCGTATCACTTCTAAAATCTAGCATATTATAGTTTTCTCATAATCATTAAGCCATCCCGAACAGGAAAAAGTACATTTTCAACGCGTGGGTCATCTTGTACTTTCTTATTAAATTCTATGATCGCTTTAGTTGATTTATCTTTCATTTTATTTTCATCTACCACATTTCCGCTCCAGAGCACATTGTCTCCAATGATATACCCCTCAGTCTTAACCTTGTCTATCACCAAATCAAAGTAATTTGAATAATTTGGTTTATCTGCATCTATGAAGACCAAATCAATCTCATTTGGGAGTTCTGGAATAATCTCAATGGCATTTCCGAACCTCAAATCTATTTGATGTGCATAGGGAGAGCTCATCATAAATTGGTCAAGTATGGGTTTCAACTCTTCATTTCTATCAATTGTGATGATTTTCCCATCTTTTTGTAATCCTTCGGCAAAACATAATGCCGAATACCCTGTATAAGTTCCGATTTCAAGGATGTATGACGGTTGAATCATTTTGGAAAGCATACTCAGCACTCTTCCTTGAACATGCCCTGACAACATTCTAGGCGTCATGATTTTAAGCCAAGTCTCTCGATTTAGATTGGCCAATAATTCAGGTTCATCTTGACAATGATTCTGAACATACTCTTCTAATTTCTCAGGTAAAAACTCCATAAGTTGGTTCTGTTTTCAAAGCACATAAAGATACTATTGATTTTGTATCTTCACCCTAAAAAAAGAAGAATGGCGGTTACAATCATTCCATGGTGGATTGTTCTAATTTGGGCGGTATTTGCCACAGTATTTTATATCATCAGGTATCGGAAAAACGAAACCCTCCGAAATCCATGGATTATAGGAGGGTTATTCGCCTTACATATGTTTTTCTTTGCTTGGTCTGCAGTAATTTTTGTTTTGATAGAATTTATCCGCTACCAAACAAAATCAAAAGACTAATCTCTTTTGCAGTGTCCTTCAGACTTACAGCACTTGGGTAATGCCTCAAAAGCTTTTTGATTTCTCGGTGTTTCACCTGCATCATATCCAGCCATGCTTACTGCGTATTTGACTTTCTCTGCATTTAAAAACTTTGTTTTATACTTTACCTCTAGGACCTTTGTTTCCATATCTAACTCAGCGTACACCACTCCTTTGGTATAGTTCAAAGCGTCTTCAATTCTTTCTTCGCACATCTCACAAATAGCAGATGTTTTGAATTTTACCGTTTTCGTTTTTGGATCTTTTTGAGCGCTCGCACTGAAGCCCATAAACATCACTAGCATTATAATTACCTGTTTCATTTTTTATTCTTTTTTATGGTTTATTTCAAAGTGTAATCCGGCATAAATATTAAAGCCCGAAATAGGTGCCCATATTTGAGTAGCATCAAAATAAGTACCAAAAGGGTCATCAGCACCGATAATTGCATCATTTTGGATTACGTTTAATAAATTTTCACCCCCTACATAAAAGGTCATTCGTTTCAAATTATAGTTGACCTGAGAATGTAAAATCCAATAATCTTTAGTGGTAGTAGACCTTTGATATTGAATTGGGTTACTAGCGGTAGAAGGCAATCTTTTCTTACCCACCCAATTAGCAGTAACATCTAACTCCCACTTTTTGTTTCTTGTTTTGTAGGAACCGTTTAATAGCACTCGGTATTTTGGAACAAAGGCCTTTTGCTGTAGCATCCCACCAAACTCGGCCTTCACATCATAATATTTAAATGCCGAACGGAACTCCATGGTCTTATTAGGCTTAATTGAGAGCTCAGCCTGCACGGCGTGGGAGTATGATTTACCTGGAGCATTGTAGATATGAATTTCTTGAGGATTTATATCCATATCCGTGACCAATTGGTTTAAAAAGTGTGTATAGAAATAATCAACTGAAAAGGACGATACTTGATCATTTGTCAGAAACTTTTGGGTAAAAGTGACCCCAGAACTGATCGCGTCCTCAGGTCGAATATCAGGCGTAACATACCATGTACGATTCGAAGCCATCAAACTCGTAAAATCCGCAAATGGATTAGGAATTCGATATCCGCGCCCTGAAGACAACCTTAAGGCTGACTTTTTGTTCAAATTCCATTTCATGTGCAATCTAGGAGCGAATAACGGACCGTATAAATTATGATAATCACCCCTAACGCCTGCTACAGCTACGAAATTGTCATTGGCATTGTAAGTATATTCAAAGAAGGCACCCGGAACAATCTCGGTTTTTGCAAATGAAGAATCATTGTATGATTGGATATAGTCATCTAGAATAAAACTTGCTCCTGTTTTAATGCTGTGATTAGAGTTACCCAGAATGTCTGAATAAATGATGTTGCTGTACCATTTTCTTTGAAGACCATCATAGGTGGTATTCCCAAATGCATTACGCATATCATGATACTTGAGTTGGTTTACAAAACCGAAAGATCCATTAGGTCTGCTTTTCAGGAATACCCCCATTTTTCCAAAAGCTTCTAGGTGCAGCGTTTGAAAAGTAGCGCCCCAATTCACCAAGCTAGGGTTCTCACCTTTTTGAAAATCAGATTGCCCACCAATTTTATCTGAATAGGTTCCTTTAAATCCAAATCTTGACTCCATATTTTTGCCATGAAAATCCCATCTATGTAAAAAAGCTCCTAAAAAACCAGTTGGGTTGTCTTTGAAGCCGTCATTATTCACATCTGTCGCGACAAACTGATTTGAGGCATGTCCAAAGGTGAGTGTTGACCAATTTTTATTTAAATGTTGCGCTCCATGCACATTGATTTCAGCTCTTGAGAAGCGATTGCCGTACGCATTGACATACAACTTTTCGGCCTCAGATGGTTTTTTCAACTCCAAATTAATCAGCCCGGCAATAGATTCATAACCATTGACTACAGTTCCGGTTCCTTTTGTGATTTGAATTGATTCAATCCAGGTTCCTGGTGTAAAACTCAAGCCATAAGAAGTTGACAAACCTCTTAAGAGAGGAATATTCTCCCATTGAATCTGGGTGTAAATGCCATCTAATCCGAGCATTTGAATTTTCTTTGCTCCCGAAACGGCATCTGTCAGATTCACATCTACAGAAGCGTTGGTTTCAAAAGATTCAGACAAATTACAACAAGCGGCTTTTCTCAACTCATCTTGCCCAATTCGTTCGATATTGACGGGATCTTTGAGATCAATGAATTTCCCGAGATTTTCACCAACAACAATCACTCCTTTCAAGACACTTCCGTTACCTAAATTGACTGTTAGATTAGAATCTGGCTTGGTTACTTCAAAGGCCATTAAATCAAAACCCACTGCTTTTACCACAATGGTGTCAGGGAAGTCATGAATGTGCATTTCAAACGATCCATCTTCAAGTGACAATACTGTTTTCCCTGTATTTAGACTTTTTATTTTGGCCCAGGGAACAGGCTCTTGTTTTTCATTTTGTACCGAAACAATTTTACCTTTCACTAGATGCTCTGTATGATTTTGCGCATTTACAACATGGGCTAAAAAAGTGAACATGAAAAGTAAAATCGCTGGTGTTATTTTACGATTATACATATTTGATGTTTTTGTAGTTAGTAATTCAGCACTAACTAATCATCAAATGATATAGACCTGTATTTTTGAACGCTTCACCTCTGATGTGGGTGGAGCTTCGAAGTCATTGAACTCTGGGTATGCTGTTTTTTCTGCGAACCAGACATACCAAAACGAGTATAGGATTGCAGTTGAAACTACCTGCAATTTAGATTGACTTATTTCTTGAGACAATTTATCACCTAATGAAACGAGCTGTTGTGTCTCACAACAATCTTTTTTATCAATTTGGTTTTGTGTTTTCGTTTTTGGTTTGGAACAACAATGACTGTGACAACTCATTTCAGCTTGCTTTTCATGCTCACATTCTGCTTTGGTAAACCACTGCATGCTGGTGATTTCATCTCCACAAAAATGCACACTAGCGTTTGCTAGTACAGATGAACTCACAAAAATCATGAGTAAAAAGTATGCTTTGAACTGTTGCATTACCACAAAGATACGAAATCACAAGTGTGTTTTCAAGTAGATGGATTTTTAGAATTGGATTCCTATACTTTAATAATTCCGTTTTTAACAGCAAACATGAAGATTCCGCTTGAATTCTTTGCTCCTATTTTCTTAAGAATATTAGACCTAATTCCCTCTACTGTTCGAACTCCTTTGAAAACCATCTTTGCAATTTCTTTCGTGTTGTATTCCTGACAAATGAGCTTTATGATTGCAATCTCAGTTTCGTTTAACTTGACGTCTTCATTATTGAATTTAGGTTTCACCACATTTGAAGACACCAAGTTCCCAATCAACATTCTTGAAAGTTTATCATTCATATAATAGCCTGTATTCACTAGGCTATCTATTGCCAATTCAATCTCTTCTACATCTTGATCTTTTGTTATGTAACCATGAGCTCCACTCTCTATCGCATTAACCACAAATTCTTCGGAATCAAACATTGAAATAAACAAAATCTTGATTTTCGGAAAATTCAACCGTATCATCTCTGCAGTTTGAGGACCATTCAATTCAGGCATTTTATAGTCTAAGAACGCGATATCAACTTCATGGTTCTCCAATTTTTCAATAAATTCTTTTCCATCAGCAGCAAAAAACTCAACACTCACTTTATCAAAGCTGTTTAAAATTTTCACCAGACCATCTCTAAATAAAGGTTGGTCTTCAGCCAAACCTATTTTAATTTCCTCTCTCATTTATCGAAATTGCGATTTCTAATTCATTTTGCTTAGCAATCCATTCAAACTGCATATCCAAGCACTGAAATTGTTTTTGTATCAAATTCATCTGATCAACATTGAACTTTGACAATTCATTTGGAATTAATTTTACTTTTATCAGTAGCCTGTTGATTTCATCAACAACCAATAATAAGGCTTCCACGCCCATCATTTTTTTCAAGATAATAAACAAATAATTCAAGAGCACAAAAAACTCTTCTTGATTGAAAAGATCCAAGTCATTTACATGAGCATGTACTTTTAAAGAATCAACCAATTGAAAATGGTATTCACTCAATCTAACTAAAGTATTTACCACCCCCAACTCTTTCAATTCCATGGGATACAATGCAGAACTCACTTGCTTCAACTTGTTCAAGGTATGCATTAATTGTTCGGACAAAAATTCTTTATCTGAAGCTTTTAAATCAGCTTTAGAAATATGCAATTTCATGGCCATCAACTCAGATCCAATCTCTTCAAATAGAACATCTCTCAGACTCTTTCTTTCTTGAGCTAAATCCAGCATAAGTTGAGCGAACTGATACTCATTGATATTTGACTCATTCAGAATCATCAAAACAAAAATACAGCATAAGTCAATAGCTATCTCAGCTAAGGTAAAAGCAGAAGTTAGTAGACAGCTTTAAAGCCTGTATATCAGTAACTTAAAAATATAAACAACTAAAAAAAACCGTATTTCCCGCAATAGTTCGCCCCCCCCCAATTAGCTCACGCAAATTACCGATTCATTTAGGTATTCTAACTCTTCTAATTTCAAGGCATCTTCAATTTGGAGATAAACATGTCCAATTTCTTCAGATGCTCCGAACTTCTTCTTTTCAGTTCCTGCAGAATAACCAAACCTTACTTCGTTGTAACCTAGTTGTTTGCTTCGGTGAATTACTTGGTAAATGATTTGACGATAAGCATTTGTTTCTCTACTCCATGAATAGTCTAATCCGACAATGGCAGCATTCGCACAATTCTGTCCCAAGTGTAAAAACACAACACCAACCGCTTGAATTGAATTTTTTAGCTGTAATTCAATCATCTCCCATTCTTTATTTTTCGCCATATTTTGAAAAAATGAATACGGCAACGCATAAGTATTGATTTCTTTTTGAACTGCATGAACTTGCAGATACAACTGATAGTACTCTTGAATTTTAACCCTATTGGCTTTCTGATGTATGTGAATATTGAAATTTGGAAGAGAACGTTCTACATTCTCCTTAAAATGACGTTTTGAACGTTTTGATAGCACTGTTTTGTAAGATTCATTGATATCCCATTTACTTAAATCAAGGGTATAATTCAATGGCATTTGTTGTTTGATGAATCCATGCCTAAACATGACAGAACTCATAGCCGAATCTACTTCATGAAAATCCCTTAACATAATCGTAGTTGCTTGATACCTTGCCTTAATCTCATCTAACCATTCAAACATCAGTTTTAATGCTTGATTCTTTTGTTGCGAGTTTTGATTGAGGTATAAATGCTTTCCTTCAGTCACCAAAGTACCTAATGTAACATATACAGAGGTTTTCGCATATTTATCAGTTTGTCTGATTCTTTCCACTTCATCCGAAATATTCTTAGAAGAAAGCATATCATCTTTCATGATAGAAGAGGTGGCAAAAGTTTGTAAGACAACTTCATTCTTTTGATCTAGAATCGTCAAATATTCAAATCTCCAGTTGTTTTCAGGTTCGTTTGAATCATTAAAGGAATTTTCAAGCACATTCATGTTTTGCCAACTGAGCATTCCTACTTTTCCTAAGTGCATATTCCACTCTTTTTCACATACATCTAAAATAGTACTGGTAGTTTTAACTGAGAGACTAGCATCAAGAATTTCATGAATTTGAGCTTCAATTTTAGCTTCGAACGGATTCTTCAATTTAAATAACTTGAACACATCATTTAGATTTTTCCCTTGCAAGACAAGCTCAGAGAAGTACACCTCTCCAAGTTTTTCAACCATCCTTTTGAGATCAGAAAAAGTGTGCAACCTATTAATAGTGAACCTGATTCCAGCGTTTTTCATGGGCACTGCTGGAAAAACTCCAATGTTTAGTGCGAATCCCTCACCTTTCATCTTTTCAATCACTTTCATTGCCATTTCAGGTACCCCGGCTGCAATAAAAAAAATCGGTGACTGTGACTCTGATAAATTAGGGAGACCTTTTTCTTCAAGTAGAAAATTGACATATTCGATTCGTTCTCTCAATTCTTGTTGAAAAGATTGGATCTTTTCTGTTAAATGAATTTTTGCAGAAGCACAAGCTGCACCTAAAGTCCCAGGCTGAAGAGGTCCGGATGTAATAAAGGTTGAGGCACAATTTTTCACTTTTTGAATTAGTTGATTGTTCTTGGATACTAACACTCCCCCACCTGTTCCAAACGCTTTTGCGAAAGAGGTAGATACAATCAACCGCTCATGCTGCTCACCTTGTGATAGTACATACCCTTGGCCATTGCTACCGAATACGCTCATTCCATGAGCATCATCAACGTAGACATGAAAATTTGGGTATTTCTCGAGTAGTGTATTGATTTCATTCATTGGAATCACATCACCGAACATAGAGTAAACGCCATCTGCTAGGTACCAGATGTTTTGTTTCTTTTTAGAAAGTTCTTGAATCCTGAGCTCTAAAAGATCCATTCGATTATGTCTTACCAACTCAACGTGCGTACCCGAAGCCTTAACGATTTGGGAAGCAGTTTGAACTGAGGTGTGAACTTGATGATCTAGAATAACAGCATCAGCTTTCCCAATCAATACAGGCAAAGCACCTTGATGAGTTAAAGTGGTAGAAGGAAAAACAAGGACATTCGCTTTAAAGATCTGAACGAGCAGCTCTTCAAGTTCCTGATATAAAGGAAGTGATGAATAGGCCCTGGAAGAAGAATACTGCGTCCCATATCTTTCAATGGCATTGATAGCGCCCTGTTTCAACTCTTCGCATAATTCTAATCCTAAATAAGAGCAAGAACCGAAGTTGACGAGCGATTTATTGTCATAACGTATAATAGCGTCATTGATTTGATCGTTTTCAATAGTTAAGTGTGCGATTTTTTGTGATTTCAGTTCTTCTAGAACGTTATTCACACTTTGAATTTTGACTGAATTATTCATGTTGATGTGAGGTTTTTATTTTTTAATTATCTCACATCAAAGTTCCATAGATTGATTGACAAAAACATCCGTATAAACACCTGATTGCTAATGAAAAACATCCGTATAAAGCCGTAAAGATAAATACTTAAGCGCATTTAACATTTCTTTTAACTATCTTTAGGGGTCTAGAATTATGGCAGAAAATAAAGTGTTTGAAAACGATTTTATGCGTCTTGAAATGATAGAGGGAATTGTACATGGAACCTATACCAAGACTCCGGTCACTTTAGAAATGGCAAAAGAAGTTGTAAAGAACAGACTGGCATTTACAGACCATAAAGACACTCCTATAGTTATTTCAGATACAGGCGTAAAGAAAATTGATCGAGATGCCAGGCAATATCTTTCTTCAGACGAAGGTGTAAAAGGAATTTCAGCTGCGGCATTAATCATCAAAGGATCTTTTAGCGCACATTTGATTAATTTTTTCATGAGAATTGCGGCCTTCAAACCGAAAATGCCTGCTCGAACCTTCACTAGTGAAGAGGAGGCTGTAAAATGGCTGAAACAATACATTAAATAACCCATCTTCTTTGAACCCAAAAAAAGACGATAAAGTTAGAATCATCAGTGAACAGTTACTAAAGTATTCAGCTGGTAACTATGATTATGAAGCGCCAATTGGAGATGAATTGGATGAGTATGACATGATTATATCGGGCATTAACATGCTCGGAGAAGAACTGTCTGCGACAAATGTCTCCAAAGAATATTTCAGCAGTATTTTCAATTCAGTTGCTGACATGATTGCAGTGATTGACAACTCAGGAAGAATGCAAGATGTAAACAAAGCATTTATTGAGTTTTTCCAGCTTGAAGAAGGGTTAATTTCTCAGGCTCTTCCTAAGAACGCTTTTGATTTTAATCAATATGTTGCAGCCGTCAAAAAAAATGAAGGCCAATTTGTGCAAGAATTTGAGATTCAAGGCGCAAGCAAATTAATTTTAGCTGAAGTATCAATGGTTGAAATCTATGACCGTTTTGAAGAATTCAAAGGTTATTTGCTAAAATTGAGAGATATCACAGCAGAGCGTAAAAGTGAAGAAGCTGTCTTGAAAGCCATCATCACTACTCAACAAGAAGAACATAAACGTGTGGCTGACGATCTTCACGATTCACTTGGGCAAGAACTTTCCATGACAAAGCTAATGTTAAGTCACCTAAGACGAAACATGAACAACCCAGATCAAATTAAAGAATTGTTGGACACCTGTGATGAAATTATTCAGCAATCCATTCAACAAGTGCGTGAAATCTGTTTTGATTTGATGCCCGGCGTGCTAACCAGGGGTGGACTCAAAATGGGTATTAATGATTTGATTAAACGTCTAAATAAAACCAAAAACTATCAAACCACTTTCGACTTTAATCTTGATGATGTGGAGATTGGCTCTGAGCTAGAAATCGTGATTTACAGAATCGTTCAAGAATTCATTAACAATATGATTAAACATTCTGATGCGAATGAGTTAAGAATTCAATTAAGTCTGTTTGACAACGAAAGTATTCGTTTATATTTGGAAGAAAACGGACAAGGTTTTGATATGTCTAGTCTTTCCAAAATAGGTGAAAACAGGGGGTATCAAAATCTTCTCACAAAAACTAAAGCCTTTGGAGGCAAATTAAGTTATGACAGCAAAGTTGGAGAAGGAACCAGCTTAGAAATTAAATTTCCATTAACGCCCATAAAATGAAGAAATTGAAAATACTGTTAGTTGACGATCATAAACTAGTTAGAACCGGCATCAAATATAGTCTTGAGAATAGCGGACTAGTTGATGAGATAGAACGCATTGATGAAGCTGAAAATGGCAACCAAGGCATTTCCATGAATTTTGTTTCAAATTATGATTTGATTTTTATGGATATCAATATGCCCGGAAAAGACGGCATTACTTCGACTAAAGAAATTATAGAAAAGCATCCTGAAACAAAGGTAATCGCGCTTTCTATGATTAATGATCAGTTTGAAATCAAGAGCATGATGAAAGCAGGTGCCTCTGGATACCTACTTAAAGATACTGGAACTGAAATTCTCGAAGAGTGTGTTCGAAAAGTACTAAACGGTGGAAAGTATTTCAGTAGTGACGTTGCTTTGACATTAATGGAGAGCGCTCCAGATGAAAGCAGGAGAGACAGAATCAGACATCAATCCATTTCACGTGAAGAAAGTGGATTAACTGAACGTGAACTCCAAGTTCTATCGTTGATTGCTCGTGAGTTTACAAATGAAGAGATTGCCAACGATTTAGGACTTTCGAAACGAACGGTAGACTCCCACCGTCAAAACATTTTAAGAAAGACGAATGCTAAGAACACGGCTGGTCTAATCAAGTTTGCGTTCAGGCTCGGTATTATTTGATGTTTTTTAGCACTACCTCACCATGTTCATGAATGACGTGAACCAAGGTTATTCCAACATAAGGTTTGAGGATAATTCTCTCATCATCCAAAGGCTTCAACTCCTCTATTAATGAACCATTTGATGAATATACTTTGAGCACCTTTAGCTGCGTGTCTTTCGCAATTACAACCGCATTTCCATACTCATAAACCACTTGAATGTCAGCTTGGGTAGAAACACCGACTGTTAGCGATTCTTGATCAAATTTATCAGATTCTTCACCGATCTCTTCATCTCCCCCCTCTTCTTCATCTTCTTCTTGGGCTAAAATCTCGAAAGAAACAGTATCTGTGATTCCATATGAGTCCACCACTATTCCTGTATACCAGCCAGCACTCAACGTATCAATGAATAGTGATTCTTGAGACAATTGCTCATTCAACACTTGTACATTTGACTCATTTAGTAGCGTTAGATTCCAGTCAGTGCACCCTTCATTAAAGACGGTAGCATCCGTTGAGTCTACTACGGCATATGCATCTGTTGAAATGAACAACTCAAAGCGATCAATCATGTTCACCGGGTCTGCGGTAACGTTAAAACTAAATGTAGCTCCATCTTCAATTGAATGAGAAACACCGTTCTCTAAATCTTTAATTGCTAAACGCAAATTAGCTGGGAGCTGTCCTAGGGCTTCAGTTTCAAATGTGTAGACTCCAGAAATCATGGGCACCTTCATTTCAAGAATCATGCTAGTATCCTTTAGTGGGAAATCAATAGAGTTGATAGACAACATTCCATCTTCAGAAGTATTGCTGAACAATGAAGGCACAGAATCATTCCAAGTAAACATTTTCCACGCATCCCACATTCCATCAAATGAAGTGGTTGCGTCTTGGTGAAATCTCAAAACGGTTTCATCTGTATGATTAAACGGAGAACTCACTTTGAACTTAAATGCTTCATTGATCTGCATATAGGCAGAATTAGCCATTACGAGTAAGACAACTATTGATACAAGTCTCTTCATTTTGATTCGTTTTAGGGTTATAGTTTAATTCCGAGCAAAGTGACATCATCTACCTGCTCATTGTCTCCTTTCCATTCAGAAAAGAAGGCTTCTACTACACGTTCTTGTTCATTTAACTCTATGGCATGAATAGCATCTATCAATTCAATCAACCTTCTGGTCTTAAACTTTTTACCATCTACTCCACCAAATTGATCAGTTAAGCCATCTGTGTAGAGATATAGAATATCTCCTTCAGCAAAATTGAATTCATGTTCAAAAAGATTCTCATTGAAATTATCTGATCCTAGTGATTGAATGCCGCCTTTGAATTTGTGCAAGAATCTGTCATTTGCCACACCATAAGTTGAAACTGCATAATCTGAATTCCTAGCTACTTCTTTAGCTTCAGAAACGAAAAACAATGGACGTTGAGCTCCTATATAATTGATTTTCATCTCTTCGCGATCAATGATACATAAACCTATATCCATTCCGTCATGAATATCATTATCATCTTCCTGTAAAAAGTCTAAGATCAACTTGTGAGCCTTAATAACCATCTCACCTGCTTTAATACCATTATTGGTTGATTGAATAAAATTGAGCATATTGATACATGCCATGGTCATCAATGCTGCTGGAACACCATGACCTGTGCAATCAGCTACAGCTACGAAAACTTTTCCATCCACTTCTTTCACCCAATAAAAGTCACCTGATATAATCTCTCTCGGTTGGTAGAACAACATGTAATCGTTGAGAATTGAATCAAGTGTATTTCGACTAGGAAGTGTCGCTTCTTGAACCAATTTTGCACGTTCAAGGCTATCTTCGAAGTTTTTAAATTGATTCTTAAATGAGTTAGGGTCTACTGAATCTTGATGGCGGATTTCAGCTTGCATTTCTTCTAACAGTTGTTTCTCTTGTTCAGCACCGCTTGAATGCTCCCGAGCAAATCATTGCTGTAAAATGGCTTCGTGATGTAATCATCTGCGCCAAGCATCATTCCTTTGCGTATGTCTTTGGTATTCGACATGGCAGTAGTAAAAATAAAGGGTACGTTTTTAAATTGACTCGAAGTACGAATGTACTCTAGTGTTTGCCAACCATCTTTGTTGGGCATCATCACATCACACAATACTACGTCTGGGTGTTCTTGATTAAGAACCGTGATACCCATTTCTCCATCTTCTGCCTCACACACAGTGTAGTTATGATGTGTCAGAATTTCACAAACTGAAAGTCTGATTTCATAATTGTCTTCGATAACTAATACTTTAGGCATGTTGTGTTTTTCACCTAAAGTAGGACAAGAACAGCCGTTTTAGTAGCGGCCAATTTCCAAACGCAATGCTACGTCATCCCAAAGTTATTCTTCAATATCTGGAGGACATCTTTCTTTTTACGCACAGAGACTGGAACCAGGGATCCATCTGTCATTAGTATCTCTCCACCCGCACCATTCAGGTACTTTTCAATATGATTCAGGTTGATTATAATTGACTTATGAATCTTATAAAAGCCATTTTGAGTGAGGACGTCTTCAAACTCTTTCATGGGTTTCGAAACCACAATTTTCTTTGAACCGGTGAGCACAAATTTACAATAAGCACGATCTGCTTCACACCTTATAATATTCTCAAATGGCACCAAATCTAGACCGTTTTCATTTGGAATCCCGAGCTTATCGAAAGAGCTTTTTCTGGATGCAATAGCTGGCTCGTCAGTAGGATTTTGACCTGCAATCTTTTTGCGTTTATCTAATCGCATGCGCACCACTTCTAGGATATGCTTGTGATTGAATGGCTTCATAATGTAGTCATCAGCACCTAAATTCAATCCTTTTCGGATGTCTTCTTTTTCAACTTTTGCGGTCACAAAAATGAATGGAGGGATGACCCGATCTTTCATGACCTGATTTAATGACAACAATAAATCGAAACCATTTAAATCTGGCATGTTCACATCACACAACACTAAGTCTGGTGTATCAGCAATGATGGCGTTATAACCTTGTTTTCCATTTTCGGCTTGAGCAACTTCATACCCTGCTAGTTCTAAGATGTCTTGTAACACTTCGCGTATGTGCTGTTCGTCCTCAACTATTAATATTTTCTCCATTTTTAGGCAATTTTAAAGTAAATAGGGATCCTTTATTTAATTCTGATGACACCTCAATGGTACCACCTAATATATTTGTGTATTCTTGAACAATTGCTGTTCCCAGCCCTGTACCTGAAATACCCACCGAGTTTCCGCCTCGAAAGAACGGTTCAAATAATCCATTCAGATCTTTCTCTGAAATTCCGATTCCGTAATCTTGAACTTTGATAACAAGCACATCCGGATTAAATTCTACTACCAACTCTGGAGACTTAGCACCTTGTGAATATTTGAAGGCATTTGAGACCAAATTCATCATAATATGTTCCAATAACAAAGCATCTGTGAAGATCTCTTCTCTTTTGCCAATCACACGAATAAAAATTTCACGCTTGTCTTTTTGAATGGAATTAAACTCTGTGCATATTCTTTGCAGTATACTTATTACATCTGTTTTTTCAGGATGTAGTTCTACACTTCTGGCTTCAATTTTTCCCAAAATCAAAATATCATTCATCAAAGAAGTCATTCGATCAATTTGATTATTTACTCTTTGGGAGGTCTTTTCAATAGACCCTTTCAATTTTTCGGGTAGCCCTTCCATTTGCATCTCTAACAAACCAATACTGGATTGGATTACGGTAAGCGGTGTTCTAAATTGATGTGACGCAGTTGAAACAAAGCGACTTTTAAGTTCAGACAACTCTTTTTCTTTGGCCAACGAATCTTCTAACCGAGATTTTACTTCTTCTAATTCAGCAGTCCTCTCTTGAACTTCTAGCTCCAAGTATTTAGTAAACTCTCGTTTATAGTCTTCAGCTTCTTTAATCAGAGTGATGTCTTGCACAGTCCCCCTCATCACATGGCCCTTGAATTGGTTTTCTTTATGCACCCGAGCTGTAACTTTAATGTATTTTTGGTTTCCTTTTGGGGTTTTCATTTGTAACTCTATATGAAAAGGCTCACTTGAATTTAAGTTTTCTCTAACAGTGTTGTATATCTTAATTGCATCTTGCCCCCAATCAACCATATCAATAATAGTAGAGGGGTCTTGCACATTGTCCTCATCTATTTCAAATATTTTGTAGGCCTCAGGAGAACCGGTTATCTTGTTGTCATAGAAATAGTATTCCCAGCTACCAATTTTAGCTAGAGACTGGGCTTCTAACAACTTCTCTTCACTTTCTACAATTCGTTGAGAAGATTGATAGGATTCTGTAACATCTCTCATGGTTCCAAAAACTGACGTCAGATGATCATCTTCACTTTTGCGGAATTCTAGCTGAACACCCACTCTTTTTAGTCTTGACTTATCAGAAATGATAAAAAACTCAAGATCAGAATAATCGTTGACATCTTTGCGCTCGGCCAAAGCAGACTTAAAAGCGGTAATGCCGTCTTTCATAAAGAATGGAAATAATTGCTCAAAGCTATTGATGTATGCCGCATCATCTAAATCAAGAATTCTTAACAAACCATGAGAAATAATGGGCAGTTTTGAGTCAGTAAAAAATTCAAAACTTCCCAAGTTTGCTAATTTTTCAGCGTTTGCTAAGTTGTTCTGAAGAGATGATAATTCCTTTTCTTTTTTGAATCGTTCAATGGCATAAAAAGTAGACTTCTTTAAAATGTTTGCCGTTATTTCACCTTTTACGAGATAATCTTGTGCCCCTTTGTTTAATGCTTCAATAGAGGTAGAATAATCATTCAAACCTGTAAAAACAATGATTGGAATTTCAGGGATGCTGTTCCGAAATGTTTCTATTGTTTCTATGCCAAAAGAGTCAGGTAGCGATAAATCAAGAAACACTAAATCAAATTGCTCCTCTTGTGCAAGATTTACACCTTCAAACAACCTACTACATACTTGCAAAGATTTGAACTCTTTGATGTCTTCAGCAAGAAGTTGAATGAAATCCGAGTCATCTGGATTATCTTCTATGTAAAGTAGTTTTAATTTCATTACTTCTCCGGAAACTCCACTAAAATGCTCCAAAAATTTTGAATTTTTACAATAGCCTCTTTCAGACCTTGATAAGACATTGGTTTCGTAATGTAGCAGGCTGCATAATTTTCATAGGCGCTTTGTATGTCATCTGGGCTTTGAGATGTTGTAATATGATTACCGGAATCACCTTTGTTTTTTGGTTCGTTTTGATGAATTCCAATACCTCTATACCACTTACTTTCGGCATGTTTAAATCCAGAATCATCAAATCAGGCCTTGTATTCTTAGTATCGGTTAAATAATCTATTGCTTCTTGACCATCTCTAACAACATTCAATTTCCCTGATTGCCCCACATCATTCAAGGCTTCTTTCATCAAAACAATCTCATCTGGATTATCTTCAGCGTATAATATGTGTATTTCTTTAAATTGCTTTTTCATTCGGCTGGTTACCTAATTGTAAAATGTATGGTTAATCCTCCTGTTTCATTTGATTCGGCCCATATTTGACCATGGTGCCGTTCAACTATTTTTTTTACGATTGAAAGACCAATCCCTGTACCTGGGTACTCGTTTCGGGTATGTAATCTTTGAAATAACTTAAAAATGCGCTCAGACTGACTAGGGTCAATCCCGATACCGTTATCACAAATTGTAATCTGAACGTAATCTTTGTATGACTTGGAGCAGACTTTAATTTTTAGCGGTCTGTCCTGGTGTCTGTACTTGACACTGTTAGAAATAATATTTTGAAACACCCGATATAATTGAGAGCGTTCACCATAAATTGGCCCATTGACTTTTCTTTCAATCACACCCTCGGCCTCTGAAAGCATCAATTCTAAATCATCTTCAACACCACAAACCAGTTCTTCAAGGTCTATCTCTTCTAACTCCAACGCTTTTCGATCAACTCGCGAATAGTCAAGTAAGCTCAAAATAACATTATTCATTCGCTCAGATGCATCCAATATTCGATCAATAAATTGCTTGCCTTTTTCATCTAGATTTTGCCCATAGCGTTCTTGAACTAACCTGATGTAACTATCCATTATCCTCAAAGGCTCCCTTAAATCATGAGAAGCCACATAAGCGAACTCGTTCAAATCTTCATTTGAACGCGATAATTCATCCAAGGTATTTTGTTGTGCAGACAAATCTTGGACAACACTCCATATCAACTTTTCATTGGTAGCATCATCTGTAATCAACACCCCATTTAATAAAACTGGAACAGAATACCCTTTTTTATGGATGTACTCTTTTTGATAAGGACCATAGCTGCCTGTTTCATGTAAAATGTCAGATTGTTCTTTCTCTTCTTCTTTGAATTCAATAGGTGTTAAATCCCAATAACCAATGCTGTTCAGCTCCTTGATTGTATAGCCTGTAATTCCTGTAAATGCTGGATTTATTTCCAAGAATTTACCATTTAAATCAAAGATACAAATGCCAACAGGCGCCTTAGAGAATAAGGTGTTTAATAAAAACTGATTGGACTTTAACCTATTCAGCCTGTTCTGCTTCGCCGTGATATCATAGTTGATTCCAACCATTTGTTCTGCTGCACCATTTTCATCCCGATAGATTACCGCTGAGGCTCTGATGTGCTTAATTTTGCCTCTAGGCGTGATGATTCTGAATATCGTATCAAAGTCAATTTCCCCGGCCAACGATCGCTCTAGGTTCTTTACTGCATTCTCGATATCATCATGATGTAAGGTGCTCTCCCATGCATCATAGGCTCCTGTGAAATCAGCCCTATTGATCTCATAAAGCTCATACATAGACTCATCCCAGGTCAAAATATTGTTTTTAACATCCCAGTCCCATAATCCAATTTCACTGGTAGAAACTGCCAACTGCAATTGATCTTTATTCCACGCTTTCGCGTCTGATTTTCCTCCAAATTGATATAAAATCAGAAATTGCGAATCTAAATTTTCGTAGCGTCTGAAGAAAGCACCAACTTTTCGAACCTCAATTGTTTTCGCAGACTTATCACCAGCCAACATGTGTTGCAAGGTCAACTGTTCCTTCGTATTGAGGTAGTTTTCGAAAGGACTCATTAAGGCAAAATGATCGTCAGAAAATTCCTTTAAGAGCAACTGACTCTTCCATACAATAACCCCTTCATTATCAAGAACAAGAACTGCCTGATTTAGCTCATCAAAGAAGTTAAATGATGAGATTTCAACGGTGTTATTTTTCGTTGTTGGGTCCAACTTTTTTTATTCTAATTTTTAATAATAAAACAAAAACACGTCTAGGTGTTAATACCTACACAAAAACCATCAGCGAAATGAAAATAGAAAAAATTTTGAGAACTTCAAATATAATCGTAATATTGCGATATATTAATTCGTATTAAATGGGAACTTCTAAAAATCAAATATTTAGCAAAAGTCAAAACGAATTGGCCGAACTTGCAAAAGCACTGGCCCATCCTGCACGTATCGCCATTCTTGAAGAAATGTTAACATCAAAAGAATGCTTAACTACAGACTTAGTCGGCAAAATCGATTTAGCACAGGCAACCATTTCACAGCATATCGCCGAATTAAAAAAAAGTAAAATAATTATTGGAAGGTCTGAAGGAGTCAAAACTTGTTACTGTATTAACCCCGAAAAATGGAAAATGATGAAAGGGCTCATGGTAGACTTTTTTGATCACCACCCTTCTTGTAACCCTAACTGTTGTTAATTATGAAATTATCAGAACTAAAAAAGCATTTATCTACGCTTAGTGAAATCAATTTTATTCTACCCAATGGGAGCTTTGTCCCCAAACATTTCCACGTCACTGAAGTAGGAGCCATTGACAAATCATTCATTGATTGCGGCGGAACCATCAGAAAAGAACAAAAAGTAAATTTTCAATTGTGGGAGGCTGGAGATTTTGACCATAGGCTAGCACCTCAAAAACTAAATGATATCATCTCCCTGGCTGAAAATCAACTCCAACTGCCTGATGCGGAAATAGAGGTTGAATATCAAGCTGAAACAATAGGTAAATACCAACTTGACTTTGACGGGAGCAGTTTTATGCTCGTCAGCACTCAAACAGATTGTCTCGCACAAGATAAATGTGGAATTCCAGCGGAAAAACAAAAAGTACAATTAGCCAATTTAGGCGGTAATCAATGCGATCCAAATTCGGGTTGCTGCTAATCATTATGAATCAAGATACACTTACACAAATTCAGCATGCTGTTACAGAACTTTCAGCAGAGCGAAAAGAAAAACTACAAGTATTAGTAGACTTCTTAAAGAATAGAAACAGAAATAAGACTGACCTCATATTTATTTGCGTGCACAACTCACGCCGTTCTCACCTAAGCCAAGTTTGGGCTCAAATTGCAGCCAATCATTTCGGACATGAGTACATACATACCTATTCAGGCGGAACAGAGGTAACTACCATGTTCCCAAAGGTTGCCGAGACCTTTTTAAAGCAAGGCTTTGATGTGAAAACCATAGCTGAGGGTGAAAACCCCGTGTACAGCATTAAGTCTAACCAGAATAGCTTGCCTATCATTGGCTTCTCAAAATTATATGATGATTCATTCAATCCTCAAAGTGATTTTGGTGCGGTAATGGTTTGTTCAGCTGCAGATACCAACTGTCCTTACATCTCAACTGCGGCTCAACGCATATTAATACCTTTTGAAGACCCTAAAGCATCAGATGGTACACCTGAACAAGATAAGGTCTACGCGCAAAGGTCTATTGAAATTGCGGCGCATTTCTTTTGGGTATTTAATCAACTGTAAAAATATCAGGAGCTTCCCTGACGAAAGTTTACACTTTGTCAGGGCGGGCTTTTGCAGTCATTTTTTTGGTGATCCAAAAAGAATTCCAACAATTGCGCAATCCCTAAGCTGAGCAATCACATAAGTCTTCAATCCAGAAATACCAATTACCTTGGTGTTTGAAGAACGTTAAAAAACGATAGTTCCATTCGCCTGCAATAACCAGCACTTTCTGATAGGCCTCAACTTCTGATGCTATTGGTAATTCTGGTGTGTACGGTACATATTCGTCACCACTCATATCGGCGAATTTCGGAAGACTATTTACCTGAATTTCCTCAAAATAAAAGCCTTCTTCTGCCCCAGCATACCCTTCACAAAAATCTCCCTTTGGGTACCCCTCCGCAATTACACAATCCCAGCTAATAAACTTACTTAACTCTATGTCCGAAACCTTACTCTCTATGCACATTGCTCCGGGGTTATAAGCAGCATGTAATCCAACCTCTTCATGAACGAAATCCCAAATGAGATCATCAGTTGTACGCGAATATGCTTTGACAAAATCCCTTAAATACCCCTCAAAACTGATGCTTTGTTCTACAATCTCGTAACTCAAAAGTTCTTCAGCATAATAAAGTGAATCACTTTCACCTGCCTCAAAAAACTCACTCATTTTCCATTCTATAGCAAATGAACTTCCAGCAAGTTTATCAGAAATTGGATCATCATAGACTAAATAAATTTCACTTGATTCATTCAACTGAAAAACAGCATACCAGTAATCATATTCATCTGCGAAATGACTAAACACCAGGGTATCTTTATAGATTGAATCTTTTGAAAGCTGGTCTTCTGAACGTAATTCTGAAAACAAATCATTCTGGGGTTGACTCTTCGGCTCTTCACTTGATTCAACAGATTCGTTTACAGCATCTTGACAAGACACAAGGAGCATCAATCCAAAAAGATATAAAACGTTTCTAAACATTTTTTAAAATATTTTCTCGCACCGCATGGATTCCCATATCCGCAATAATCACATCTAACTGATCAGACATGTTCACCAGATAATTGGCACTTTCTTCTGTCATCACTTTTGCATAATTCCCAAGTGGAGATTGCTCAATAAATAAATGCTTACCACAGTACTCACATTTGTAAATTCCAACCTTCCCCTCTTGTTCAAACTCATAAAGCTTTCGCGCGCGCTGTGAATACATTTTTATGTCTCGTAGGTCATCCACCACATCTTGATCTCCTGTTTCAGGACAGGCACATCTTCTCCCCGACTCTATTGATAAAGGAGCTACTTCTGTGATTTCTTGCTGAGACAATGCTGAAGTATTCTCCTTCTCTTCATTTTTAGTAGATTCAGAAGGTATATCATACAACTGCTCCTGCTCACAAGCTTTGAGGTATTCTTTTACCTCATTAAACAACGCATGTTCATTTTCGTTATCACTAATCATATAGGTTAACAATCCATTAGGATAATCTCCATTCACTTCATAAGTAATTCGAAACCTTTTGCCTTCACCTTTATATATAATTTCAAATGGAGTTCCAGCTGCTGTACTTCCAGTAAACTGAAAACGACTGCCACTAGAATGAACATCACCGCTAACACGATTAGTATTTATAAAAGCCCTCATTACAGCCTCTTTGTTGAAGGCATTTTCAATACTATAGGTATTTATGAGGTTCCTTAAATCTAAAACAATGGTATTCAGTGCTATCGCATTTTTATTTTTAGGAAAAAAAAGAGCTTCTAAATGCATGCAAGTTGTATTTCGATTAAAGTTATCAAATTTTGAATCATCACACTCAACAATTTCGTTTTACATTTGTTCTTCTCAAAATCAGCTCTATGTGGAAAATTGCTAGCTTCTTAATGTTTACGTTGGTCGCCGTACCAATTCTTACTTGGTACTATGATGAGCCCCTCTCAGCCTTGCAATGGGAAAGTTTAACGGTTTTATTATGGGTTTACGGAATAGCGGCAGCTTTTGCTTTTATTCTTTCTACCATAACTGATAACTACTCTCAGGTAGACAAACTTTGGAGCACCATTCCTATCGCATACGGTTGGATTGCAGCACATTATGCCAACTATGAGCCTAGAATTGTTTTAATGGCCATACTCATCAGTATTTGGGGAGCTCGCTTAACCTACAACTTTGCCAGAAGAGGTGGTTATTCATGGAAATTCTGGACGGGTGAAGAAGATTATCGCTGGTCTATTCTGAGAGCAAAACCAGGATTTGAACAAAACTGGAAATGGATACTGTTCAATTTGTTTTTCATTTCTGCTTATCAAATGGGTCTAATTTTACTCATGACATTGCCTTTAGTTAAAGCTACCGGAAGTGATGTTCCGCTGGGAATTGCTGACTATGCCTTAGCAGCTGTTATTGTTGGATTAGTAGTAATCGAATACATTGCAGACCAACAACAGTTTGTATACCAAGAAGAAAAGCACCGTTTGAAGAAAAATGGGGAGAAGATGAGTGATTACTATAAAGTTGGTTTTACGCACACTGGCTTATGGGGCTACATGCGTCATCCTAACTATATGGCAGAGCAAAGCATCTGGATTGTCTTTTATTTTTTCTCAGTAATTGCCACTGGGCATTGGATCAATTGGTCTATAGCAGGATGCTTACTATTAGTGCTTTTGTTCAAGGGAAGTTCAGATTTCTCAGAATCAATCAGTGCCGAAAAATACCCACTGTATAAAAAGTACCAAAAATCCGTAGGTAGATTCTTACCGATTAAAGGAAAATTTAGACCTTAAAACAACTCAATTGAAGCAATTTCAAGTTTAAATTGCTCATTCTTTTTATTGGCAATCAGAAAACCGATTTCCTCCAATTGTGGCTCATTGAAATTCGGCATACGTAACTTTCTACCTCTAAACTGCGGATACATTTCGTCTAACGACCATTCTATTTCTTGCCACTTACCAGTAGTCTCAAAAATGTGTATGTACGCAAATTCCTGGCTGGCATCTGCCTTTAGCCTGAATTGATAAGATTTCCCATCCCCCTTCAACTTTACCTTGACCTTCTTTTGAGTGGTGATCGCTACTTTTTCAAATCGTTTTCTCACAGAACTGAAGCCTCCATTGTTTTCAAGACTCACTTTGCCGTGAAAAACTAGGTTCCCTTCTTCACTGAACTTTACCATTCCTTGAGATTCCCCGCCCATCACCACATCATCTACAATTCTCCAATCTGATTTAGAATCATTACTCTGGGCAAACAATATTATACTCGTCATCATCATCAATACTTTCATAAATAGGGAACATACACCAACCAAATAAAGTTCAATAATTCAATCCTTGGCAACAATTGAATGCTTGCTTTGTTGTAGTTTTACGGCATTAATGAATTTCGAAGCACAAAGCATAGCAGATTTAGAGTTTGACACCTTGTGTGGGCAATTGTCAAATTATTGCAAATCAAAAAAAGCGAAGAAAAACGCGGCAAACATTAAGAAGTTAGCAGATGTTGAAGCGGCTAAACGTGAATTTGCAATTCTTGATGAAATACAACGGATTCATGAAGCAGAGGATTTGAGCATGCCGCATCCGGCAACAGATTCTATTGATGGTGCCTTGAAATTATTACATATCAACAATGGTGTGCTTACCTTGGATGAGTTGTTGCGTGTATACACCTTGTGCATTGGAACACAACGACTGATTAAATTTGCCCAACAAAACAGAGCGAATTTCCCATTAGTTTATGAGGCATGCGAGCATATTTCAGAAGTAGATTCAATTTTAAAATTAATTCAATCCATCCTGAATGAGCGTAACGAAATTAAAGATGACGCAACGCCAACTTTGGCTCAAATTCGCAAACAATATGCATCCAACCACCGCGAAATCAACAAGAACTTTGAAAAGTCGCTCAAGAGGTGTCGTAAAGATGATGTATTGGATGACATTGGAGAAACCTTCCTTGATGAAAAACGCTTACTCGCTGTTCAATCTGGTCAAGTAAAACAGGTAGATGGAAAACAAGTTGGCGCATCTTCTAAAGGGCATATTATCTATGTTGAACCTGCCACAAACGTTAGACTCAACCAACATCAGGCACAACTTAGAAACGAAGAAAAAGCGGAGATTTTTAAAATTCTAGCCGACTTGACGGATCAATTGAGAAGTCGAAAAAAAGATTTGGAGGCTTTTCAACGTTTATTAGTACGATTTGATTTGTACAACGCCAAAGTACTATTTGCTAAAAGTTATGCGGGAATCATCCCAAAAATTACAGATAACAAAGAATTTGAATGGTTTAATGCCAGACATCCACTATTATACCTTGAACATCAATCTACCCAAGAAAAAACAATTGGACAAGATTTATACCTCTCGCCTAAACAACGTTTTTTGGTAATATCTGGTCCGAATGCAGGAGGAAAATCCATTACCCTTAAAACAGTGGGATTGGTTCAGATGATGTTCCAATCTGGATTATTAGTTCCGTTAGATTTAAACTCATCTTGCTGCTGGTTTGATGAAGTACTTTCTGACATTGGTGATAATCAATCTATTCAAGATCAATTAAGTACCTACAGTTATCGACTCAAACGAATGAGATACTTCTTGGATTCGGTAGATGAGAATACATTGCTTTTGTTGGATGAATTTGGTTCAGGTTCAGATCCCGAATTGGGCGGCGCATTAGCAGAAGTGTTCTTTGAGCAGTTGTATCAAAAAAAGTGCTTTGCAGTGATTACAACGCACTACGCCAACATCAAGATTATCACTTCAGAATTAGAAGAAGCGATCAATGCCTGTATGCTTTTTGACACAGAGAAGTTGAACCCACTTTACCGCCTAAGTGTAGGACAACCTGGCTCCTCTTTCACTTTTGAAGTCGCAGCCTTAAATGGGATTGACCCACAACTAGTAGAGGCAGCTAAAGGAAAAGTGAGTCAGTCAAAACTGAACATTGATGAATTAACAGCTGCCTTACAGAAAGAAAAATCAGAACTCAAAAAACTGACTGCCGAACTGCAACGAAAAAGTATAGCTGCCAATAAAACTCAGAATGAGTACAGCGAGAAGCTGGAAAAGCTACAACAAAAAGCTGAACAACAATCAGCTTATTTAGAACAACAAGCCAAATATTTTTCAGTTGGTAAAAGAGTATTTGATTACATTAAAAAATACGAGAAGCAAGAAACCAATAAAGCATTAAATGAGGCTGTAAAGCGATTGGTAGGCAAAGAAAAGTCAAAAATCACGGCGCTTAAAAAGACACAAGCAGATGCTAAAAAGAAGAAAGAAATCAAAGCTGCACTCTTAATGGAGCAAGAAATCAAGGCTCCTGATTTACCGAAATCTAAACAAAAGAAAGGTAAAGAAAAGCAAGAAGTTGTTGCAGAGCCAGCTCAACAAAAGGTTTTTAAAGTAGGTGATTTTGCTCAACTAAAAAGTACTGGTCAGAGAGGTACGATCACTGATATTAGCGGAAATAAAGCCACCCTTGAGGTCGGAAACTTCTTAATTACTACAAAGTTGTCAGAACTGAGCTAGTGAAACAATGTAATGTGACCATGCTGCTGTTGCATGTTCCCCTCCTCATCTTCATAGTGTACAGACCAGAAGTAAACTCCTTCTTCAAGCAATTGTCCACCCATATCATGACCTTTCCATTCTTCAAGCGGGTTGGTGGATTCGAATACTTTCTGACCCCAACGGTTAACGATTAAAATTTGCACCGGAAAACCACAATATTGGAAAAAAGATACTTTATCATTTACCTGATCATTATTGGCGGTAATCACATTTGCGGATATGAAAAGGCAAGAGTCAGGTGCCTCCACTACCGGAGGCTCTTCCACCGTTATGGTTGTATCTTCAGGTGGTTCATACCCAAAACATACATCACTCATCTTTAAGGTGAAGATATCTTTACCCCCCAAGTTTGCCGAAAGGCTTTCTCCGCCAATAGCTAGGTCAGAAGCGTAATATCCCGTGACGTATAAATTACAAGTAGAATCAACCACGATTCCTGCTCCTCTGTCAAAATCTGAACCGCCTGCTTTCATTACCCAACGCCACTCTCCTAATGTATCAATCGCAGCTATGAAAACATCTACACTATCTCCATCTGAATCTACTTCATAAGCCCCAAAGTCTGCATTAGCACTAAATTGTCCCGTGACAAAAATGTTTCCTTGACTGTTGGCAGTAATCTCTATTCCCTTATCTGACCCTTTCTTTGAACCTCCCTTTGATGCCCAAATCCACTCCCCGTCTTTAGAGATTTTGGCAACAAAAATATCTCGGCCTTTCGGACCTCCATAATTATCCAAATACAAACCACTTTTAAATGAGCATACATCTCTAAACTCACCAGTCACATACATGTGCCCATCATGCCCATAGATAATTCCATTCCCACGATCAGATTTGGTTGAACCAGCTTGACGCACCCATTGAAACACCCCGTCTGGATTGTATTTCACTACATAGATATCTTGCTTTCCGTAAGAAGATAAGGTGGTTGTGCCAAATAAGGCATCATCTGTGAAACTCCCCGTGATGTACACATTTCCTTCATCATCCACCGCACAAGCATTGTCACGAGATGCATAAATACCGTCAAAAGTTTCTACCCAAGCCCAATTGCCATCTGTATCTAATTTAGCGACAAAAGCAAGCGAATCATTCGGTTGCATAGGAACAGTAATAGCATCAAAATGAGCATCCAAAACTGAAAAGTCATCATTATTTGACATAAAGCCAGTCACGTAAATGTTACCATTTCCATCTGCAGCCAAATCTTGCCCATGATCATCATTATAAGGATATGAAGCTTCATTGATTCCGGCATTCTTCATCCACACTTCATTTCCCAGAGGATCTATTTTGACAATAAAAATCTGGTCAGTATATGAGGTATTGTTATAAACCGATAGGCTTCCCCACTCTAATCCTCCCCAGCAAGTTCCAGTGACATATACAAAACCATCTTCATCTACGCACAAGCCCAAACCTCGGTCATCAAAATAGTTTAAGCCATTTCTCACCCACAAATAGTTCCCATCAGGATCCATTTTGGCGACATATACCTCTTTTGAGCTGGGAAAACTGAAGGCTGTATTGTAGGGTCCAAAATCGGCTTCTTCATTATAGTAACCGGTTTCATAGATGTATCCGTCTTGGTCAACAACAATGGTTGAACCCTTATCAGACTTATCGCCACCAGCCGACACTAACCATTCAACCGATTGGCTTTTACCAGAAAGCGCAACTAAAAATAAACAGATGACTAGTGAAATTCTTAACATTGGGTTAATATACCATTTATTTCTAAACGCATTTTCAGCCCTTGAAGTTGTTTGACCCTGTCAAAAAAAATGACATTCGAATTAAGCCTGCTCTCCTTTAGCTAATTTCTTGATGGTAGCAGAATCTATAACCGATTGATTGTAAGTAGATTTAGAAAGCTTGAGCATGGCAGTTGCAATTTGCTTCGCTGAAATGGATTGGTATTTTTTCAAGGGGCCAATCATAAACCAATCCAACACTTTAAATAAATAGATCGCAAATTTCTCTCCGGCACGTTTCTCAGATCGATCACCTGTAATTAAGGCAGGACGGAGGATATAAGTATTCGTAATCTGTTGAGCCAACACCTCCTCTTCCATCTCTCCTTTGGTTCGGTTGTAAAAGATAGAACTGTTCTTGTTAGCCCCCATGGCCGATATGACTAGGAAGGTCTCTATGCCTTTATCTCGACACATTTGGGCAGCTTTCACGGGAATACCAAAATCAATTTTTCTATACAAAGATTGATCTGGTGTCTTTTTCTTAGTGGTGCCAATACAACAGAAAACTACGTCAGCATTGAACTGCTCTTTGTGTTGTTCTAACTCAAACAAATCAATAAGATACTCCTCTACTTTAGGATGATTCACCTTTGCGGTTGAGCGAGAAAAAAGAATAATTCTAGAGAAACTTTCATCCGCTATCAACTGTTCTAATAGCAGACTTCCTGTTAATCCTGTCGCTCCTAATATGATGGCAGATTTGGACATAGTCAAAGATACAACGCAAATCTTATTAATTTCGAAATTTGGATTCATGAAAATTCAACCTTCTCATATTTCTGAGCTGACCGCTTTAACTGAATTGGCAAAGACCACTTTTTTGCAATCGCATGGACATTGTGCTAGCGAAGAAGAGGTAGCGGCTTATGTGGCCGAGAATTTTACGGAATCAAATTTAAAAAAGGAGCTAGCTGATTCGAATAATGTGTATCACTCACTTTACTTGAATGATGAATTAGTTGGCTACTCAAAAATCAATCTGAATTATCCATTCAAAGCAGTCACTGATGCATCTTGCGCCAAGATGGAAAGGCTCTATCTGCTGGACAAAACACATGGTACGGGTTTAGGAAAAGCTTTTTTTGACTTCAATATTGAATTAGCTAAAGCGCATGAACAAAGTGGTGTTTGGTTATTTGTTTGGGTTGAAAATCACCGCGCCATCAGATTCTACGAAAAACAAGGATTTGAAATTGTAGGCGAACACGACTTTAGGATTTCAGATCGACACTACAACCCCAATCATCAAATGCTTTTAAAATTTTGATTCGAATTATTATTCAAGAATTGCCTTTGTGCGCTCAACGATCTGTTCAGCGACTGCTTCTGCGTCATGCAATACTGAGGCACCACTGATACCATCAACACCTTCAATTATTTCATCTCCTGAACCAGAAGTGGCATGAACTACAAAGTGAGATAAATCAGTTTGCTGAGCAATGAATTGGGCAGCATCAGCCTGAGGCTCCCAAATTTCCCAGGTATGCAAGATGATCACCGCATCATAATCAGTCGCATTTTCTTCTTCAATGGTCGTCACATCAATTACTTTAATGTAAGTATCATTGTTTTTCAAGGCACCACACACTTCATCCACAACTTGATTCTTATAATCACTTCCTTGAGAAGCAATCAAAACGTGGTTCTTCGCTGAGGGATCATTGATGGTAGTTCCTTCAATCACATCCATAGAATAGGTGGCGTCATAGGCCCAAAGGAACCCTAGAGTGAGCACTAAAAACCCCACTAATACGAAGATGATTCTTTTTGTTCTCTTTTTCATCTGACTAAAATTAGATGAAGAAGACCAATAGAAGATTGATAGAGGTCAATTTACACCCTGTTTAAAATCAACTGTCTCCACAACCTCAAAATTCAACGGCGATTTATAAATTTGAAATGTGCTAAAAAAAGATGCCCATTACATTGCAGCTAACAGAAGTCGAATAGTCGATATTTTGTGTGACAGTTTTGATACAAACAAGTCTGTCAATTTTGTGGTGAAGCAAGATGCAAGGCGCAAAGAACGCTTGCGTTTTTTAATTGAGTATTGTTTTGAAAAAGCCCTAAGCAGTGGAGCAATCTACCTTTCTGAAGACAAAAATTGTTGTGCTTTAGTGATTGATCCCGAAAAAACTAAAACGACATTCAAGAGCATTTGGTGGGATTTAAAGTTGGTTTTCAAAACGATAGGTATCAACAGAGCCATCAAGGTCATGAAGCGTGAAAAATTATCTGACAGCTTTAATCCAAAACAACCATTTGTGTATTTGTGGTACTTGGGTGTAGCATCAGAAGCACAAGGTCAAGGATTAGGTTCAACCGCCTTGCATGAATTAATAGTAGATCAAGAACTTCCTATTTTTCTGAAAACTTCAACCCAACGTAACTTTCCGTTTTATGAAAAGAACGGATTCAAAAAGGTGGGCATTATTGACGATATCGAGTATGAACTCCGGATGTATTTATCCCGAAAAATCAAAGTTGACCAATGAGCAGCTGGCTAGATTTAATGATACATCCTGTGATGGACCCAAAGGTCGCATATCCTGATTACTGTCTGCTTGATTTATCTGTCGATAATAAAGAACTGCGAGATGTAAACGTAGGTGACGCCAATGAATTGGGCAACTACGTTAATCAAGTCATAGTGCGTAATCAGGCAACATTTGCCATGGGCGGATACCTAGAAAAGAGAGGAATCTATGCGCGAAGTGCTTATTTCAAACCACCAACATCAGCCAGAGATGAGCGTAATATTCATTTGGGCTTGGATATTTGGGGAAATGCGGGCACTTCTGTTCATGCTGTCATGGATGGTGTAGTTCACAGTTTTGCCAACAACACCAATCATGGAGACTACGGTCCTACCATTATTCTTGAACACCAGAGTCAACAACAAACGATTTACTCACTTTACGGTCATTTGAGTTTGGAATCCATTGCTCAATTACAGCTTGGTCAAGAAGTGCAAGGAGGGCAGCAAATTGCTACACTCGGAACTGCCGAAGTGAATGGAGATTATCCACCCCATTTACATTTTCAACTCATCAAAAATATCGGGGAATACCAGGGAGATTATCCGGGCGTCTGCTCCCTGAAAGAACTTGACTTTTATTCGAATAACTGCCCCAATCCTATTTTCTTTTTAGGGATTATGTAGCTCAAATCGCTTCTATTTTTGATCTCAGATTTCCCAAATCGGGAAGAACTTGACGACTCAGCACTCTTGTAACCTACCGATTGTACTGGCATTATTCTTATTGGAACGAAATTTTCATTTTCGATTGAAAACACCCAATTATGACAACACTACAACAATTATTTAAGCAAGTACTTTCTAGCGAATGCCTCACAAAAGAAGAAAAATATTATTTGAAAGTACAGTTCAATAACTTCATGATGAAACGAGAATTGATGAAGAGAAAATCTGTTCGTTCAGATGATTCAAAAGACGATACGCAAGAGTTTAGAGAAAATAACTTTGTATAGCCAATTAACGCAGTGAGAACGTAACAGGCAAAGTAAATCGCACCTTCTGTTTTCTGTTGTGCAGGAATCCGGGTTTCCACTTTGGCATTGACTTCATCACTCGCAATGCTTCTTTATCCAGTGCATCTGAAACGCCTCTGATTACCTTAAAAGAAGTGAGCTCACCATCTTCTTCTACCACGAATTGAATGTAAACCGTTCCTTGTTCTGCCATTTCCATAGAAATCTCAGGATACTTCACATTTTCGGCAATGTAGCGCATCAATGCAGCCTCTCCACCCGGAAACACAGGGTCATATTCATCCGTCTCTTTTGGTGTAAAGGCTTTACCTGATTCGTCATACCATTCTGACGATAAGCGCTCACCTACTTCATATTGTTCACGTGAAGACAAGCTTCCGTCTGCGCGATAATACAGCCATTCGCCATGAGGCTTTCCTACTTTGTAAGTACCCTCTTGGTTCGCTTTTCCATCTTCCCAATAAAACTTCCAAAGTCCTTCTTTCTCATTATCCACAAAATTACCGAAGGAGCGAAGGCTGTCATTATCATAGTAATAATAGCATTTTCCTTTTTTGATTTTGAGGGCCGCATCTTCAAAAGTGGCTTCTAGGTATTGGCTGCTATCTCTACGATATTGTTGAACCCAAAAGGTAGAATCATCTTGCGGTACAACATATGCAAAGCAACTGGCTCTGCTTTGTGGCACTTCTTTCAAAGCAAAATTACAATGTCGTAGCACCGTATCTTGTGTAAACGAAATGGAACTCAAAACTAGAACTGAAACGAGCAAAAGTGTTTTCATAAGTCGCGAAACTAATCAACTCTGAGTTAAAGTCAATTGATCTCAAACTTAAATCCAGTCATTTCTTCTGTGACTTCCCACAAACGCTTGGCTAGGTCTTCATCATATGCATGCGGACGTGCTTTGACTTTTGCTGGCGGACCTTTCATTTCTCTGAATCCGATCGGACCAAAATAATCACCACCTTGCACATCATCATCCAAAGCCGCCATAATAGAAGGTAAGGCTCCTTTCTCAGGTTTGTGTGTCATGAACCAAAACAATGGCATGAACAAGTAGTAAAACCATTTGGGTATATGACGTCCTAGCTCTGTGGTAGAGACCCCTGGATGCGAAGCCACTGAAATTGTGTTGTGACCTGCTGCAGATAGTCGGCGTTGCAATTCTTGTGTAAAGAGTAAACACGCTAGTTTACTTTGAGAATACGCCTTTATTTTAGAATAGTCTTTCTCCCAATTAATGTTATCAAAATATATTTCCCCATTCTCGTGTGCCTTACTGCTCAAGGTAACGACTCGTGCACCTTCAGTTTTATTGAGTATTTCCATCAACAATCCTGTCAAGACAAAATGGCTGTAATAGTTCACCCCCATTTGACTTTCAAATCCGTCTTTGGTCAATTGGAATGGCGGAATCATAATACCCGCATTATTGATCAACAAATCAAGGCGATTGAAACGGCTTAAAAAGTTCTTTGAAAAGGCATGAACAGAGGTTAAATCCATCAAATCTAACTCCAGAAAGTGCAGCTGTGCAACTGGAACTATTTTCTGGATATTCTCCATGGCTTTTTTTGCCTTAGACTCAGTGCGGCACGCCATCACCACTTCTATTTCTTTCTTTGCAAATGCTAATGCTGTTTCATATCCCAAACCTGTATTTGCGCCGGTTACGATTGCTACCTTCCCCTTCAGAGCAGGAACTTTTTCAAGACTAAATGATGCCATAAATGATTTCAGTTTACTTTGGTGACGTTTTCTAAAGCTACATATTTCACCACAGCTTTCAAACATTCGTTCACTTCAATTGTTTACTAGAAAAACCTGCTTATGAAAAAGAACTATGCTTTTCTAAATCTCGTTGTTGTCCTTTTGGTGATTGCCTGGAATGGCCTTTCTAACACCGGAATTATTGGTGGAAAAACGGTGGGAGACGTTAGTGATGAGTTGTACAATTTGTTCACTCCAGCAGGATATGCCTTTGCTATTTGGGGAATCATTTTCTTGGGAATGATTGTCAACGGCGTTTATCAAGTAAAGGTGGCGATTAAAGATTCTGAAGAAAAACAAAAAAATGTATTAACTGGTCCTTGGCTCATTATTGCCAACCTGGCCAATGGTGCTTGGATATGGTTTTGGCTCAATGAATACGTGGGTATTTCTGTGCTCATTATGTGTGTTATTTTGATTGCTTTAATCAAAGTGGCTATTGATCTACGACTAGAGAACTATGGCGCAGATAGAGATGTGATTATGTTCGCATGGTGGCCCAACACCGTCTATTTAGGTTGGATTTCAGTAGCCCTTATCGCCAATATTGCCGCTTATCTATCATACACTGGTTGGGCAGATCAAGTAAACGAAGTGAACTATACCATTGCCATGCTCATTGTTGCCACTGTATTGAATTTATTTGTGTTGTATACCCGGAATATGAGAGAATTTTGCTTGGTCGGAATTTGGGCATTGATGGCTATTGCATCTCGCAGCACCATTGAGTCTATTTATCTTACTGCAGTTATTTGCGCCGCAACAATTGGCGTGCTTACCTTGATTCATGGCTTTGTAAATTTGAAGCAAAACACCTTGTTCTATCCAGCCGAGAAAGTAGAGTAGCTAAACATTCATGTGCTTCAGTTGTTCTGAAATAAAGCACACTACTCATGATTTACAACACGACATCTCAAGACCCAGACGTAAAAGACGAAATCATTCGAACACTTGGTCCACCCTACGGATTCAGAGAAATCTTTAGAATGGGTTCTGTCGGGTCTAGCAGGATGCGTATTGCGCAATACAGCTCACAGTTTAAAAAGATGATTGAACATTCGTCTGACTTTGCAGTAGCCAGTATCGGATTACGCCCTAAAGGAATTTTAGTGTCACTCTCTAAAAACGATCGCAGAATGTGCTGGACCATCCCCTACTATCGATTGTCCATCTATAAAACTGAATTGCTGAGTATTCATGCTGAAGGACAATTCTTGAAATTAGAACTGCAGGGTAAACAGAATCATAAATTCATCCAGAAAATCTTAGAACACAAAATCAAATTTGAACAGAACTTTACGGCCTGATGGGTTCAATTGGTTAATTTGATGATTTGAAAATTGGTCAATTTGATGATAAGGTCAGGGACACTGAGTGTCAGGCTGAGCAGGTCGAAGTCGACTCGAAGTGGCGGTGCAAGAAGGTTAGTGGAATTATGAAGCAATGGTTTAATGCAGCAATGAGTTAATTTGATGATTTGATGATTTGAAAATTGGTCAATTTGATAATGAGGTGAAGGATACTGAGCTTTAGACAAAGACGTCAGACTGAGGCTCTCGAAGTCTAGTCGAAGTCGACTCGAAGTGGCGGTGCAGGAAGGTAATTATAGAATTATGAATTCGGAATCATAAATCTTCAAAGCCAAACAAAACGCAAACCAATGCCTCCGGAACATCAAAATGATGCATAGCAATTGTCAATTTCTATCACCTTCTCTTACTTTTTTCATTGCACTTCGACTGGGCTCAGCACAAGCTCCAAAAAGTAAGCAAAAAGTCTAGGACAGGAAAAATGGTCCTAAATTGATACAAACGAATTTTCGACCGCTCAATTATTTCTGAATGAATTCAGAAACGGTCGCTCCTTCTCAAATTCTTATTGTTCAATTTTACGGCTGCATTTTTAATTGTCCGAAGTTAATTTGAACAAAAAAAGCGCTTCCTCTGGGAGAAAGCGCTGCAATTTTGGTCAAAAAGGGTGATCGTTTTAAACGCTCATGGGAACATCCATCAACAACACTTTGGCATCTTCTGAGGCTTTTACCGTGATGCTCTTCGCATCCCAAATCCCCATTCCATCTCTGTTTTCTAAGGTCTCACCTTCTACTTCAACCTTGCCTTTCAACACAAACAGATAGGCTCCGTTCCCTGTCTTTTTAATGGTGTAGGTATCTTCAGCTCCAGCTGAGAAGTTCGCCATATTGAACCAAGCATCTTGATGCACCCAAACGCCTTCATCCGTTTTGTTGGGAGAAAGCACCTGATAAAACTTATCTGGCTTTTCTACATCTCTGATCGATACCTGATCATAACGTGGTTCCACATTCATTTTATTCGGAAACATCCAGATTTGCAAAAACTTCACCTGGCTGTCTGAATTCTTATTGAATTCACTGTGAAATACTCCTTTACCAGCACTCATCACTTGAACATCTCCTTCTTTAATAACTGCCGTGTTCCCCATGCTGTCTTTGTGTTCTAAATCGCCTTCAAGCGGAATAGAAACAATCTCCATGTTGTCATGCGGATGTGTCCCGAACCCTCTGCCGGCACTCACGGTATCATCATTCAATACACGTAATACACCAAAGTTCATTCGCTCAGGGTTGTAGTAATTCGCAAAACTAAACGTATGATGGGTATCTAACCATCCGTGATTTGCGTGACCTCTTGTCTTTGCGCGGTGTATGATCTTTTTCATTGTTTGATCTCCTTCTGTTTTTTGTATATGATTAAATCCAATTTTATTCATCAATGCTTCATAGGTAGACACTTTCTTTTCTTCTTGCGAAGCTTTCAGTGCTGTTGGAGCAATGGCGGCAACCGCTCCCGCAATTGCTGACTTCTTTAAAAACTCTTTTCTATCCATAGTGATTGATTTGTTTACACTACAAAGTTCGACAGAAAACAAGGCTTATGAAATATGAGAATGATACTTTGTCTTATGAAAATCCGACATTAGGCCGATTGGACCGATTCCATAAACTTTGAAGGGGATAAACCGGTGCACTTTTTGAAGAAAGCACTGAAGTTAGAAGGCTCTGAAAAGCCTAAGCTGTAGCCGACTTCTTTGGCAGAAGCTCCTGAAAAACACAGCAAGCGCTTTGCTTCTGTTGTAATACGTGATTGGATGTATTCTTTGGCGGTTTTGCCAATGGCTCCTTTGATGGTCCGATTTAAATGATCTGCGGTGATATGCAATTGATCAGCATAAAAAGAAGCGGCATGTTCTTGTCGATAGTGCGTGTTAACCAAGGCCTTGAAGTCACGCACCAAATGTCCGCCCACAAATTTAAGGGCCGATTCATCAGGATGCAAACTACACGATTGCTTGCACTTGATTAAAAATAACTTCAAATAAGCCCCCAATGAGAGCTCCATCAATTCTTCATCAGATTGCATGAGGGCTTGCATCTGCTCAGCAAAGTGCAGCAGTTGTTCAAAAGCAGTAGCTGCCGGTTGCAAAGGCGGACTCTCGCCATAATCATGAAAGAGGTTCAGGTCTTCAATAAACCCCAGCGGAATGGCATTCATGACCAAAAAATCAGTGGTAAAAGTGATGACAAATCCCTCTGAGCGTTCTTGCTCTACTACTTGATGCACTTGACCCGGAGCAACAAAAAACACTTGTTGGCCTGCTAAGTCGTATTGATTAAAATCAATGTGATGCTGCCCTTGCGACTGCTTGACTAAAAGAACGGTGTAGTAATCATGGCGGTGGGGCTCATCTGTTGCCCCGCCACGCTCATCATAGATGGCCTCCATGGCAGCAATTGAAAAGTTTTCACTGCTGTTGGCTCGGTCTATTTTGGTATATCGCTTAATTGATTCCACCTCTCGTTTTTCAGTTCACTAAAGGTATCAATTCTTAAGCGAAATCTAGTTTTGATGCGTTTGCAAAAGCGCTTCTAATTGTGAAGCTGGCACTACGCCTGATTGACGCCACACCTGGGTTCCGTTTTTATACAGCACCATGGTGGGAACACCACGTACACCCATTTGCGCCGAAAGCTGTTGATGCTTGTCGACATCAATTTTAACAATTTTAACGCCCTCTCCTACTTTGTTCTTCACCTCTTTTAGTATGGGCGCCAAGGTTTTACAAGGCCCACACCAAGTGGCATGAAAATCAACTAACACCAATGGGTGACTGTTGACTACTTCTTGAAATTTTGCCATAGTTTATTCTTTCTAATCCTATGGACGTGTGAAGGGTGAGATTATTGCTTCTTTCCGAAAAAGGCAATATTATATCCTAGTCCGAAACCAATCCAAGGCTTTGAATGATAGTTCCATTTCGTTGCGGCCGTTCCAAGTCCAGCATCTAATCCAATAAAGAAACCAAGATCAAAATCTCGAATATTCAATGTAGTTCCAACTCCAAGACTTAGTGTAGGTAAAGTTCTTTCTTTAGTGAAGGGAATGCCGCTCAAAGAAGTCGTAGTTGAGTCCATTGTTTGCGCATTTAGACCAAATAACACCCCATGAGAGAAACTCCAAGAACTTGTTGAAATACCAGATTGTTTCACATTCTTGTACCTTACTCTGCCATAGCGGTATCCAATAAATGTACTCACATTCACTCCAGCCTTGAATAGAGGTTGGATGTATTGATCGTTTTCTCTAAAGGCAAAATGATATTTGAAAGGTATTGTAATTGCCGACATCTCATAATTGGAAAAAGGAAAACTAACATACTGCCTATCTTTCAATAGAATAAAGTAAGTTTCTTCAGGACGGTAAGGCACAGAATCTTTTTGGGCTCTATCAGACAGTTTATAGTAATTCGGATGCAACCAGAAATTAACATAAATCGTATCTTTTTTCACGAACAAATTGGCCTTGTGCTTTTTGTAACTGGTTCCGGCAGCACCTTTCCATAAATTGAAAGGAACAGCTACTTTTTTCTTTTCATCATAAGTGATAACCTTCTCTGTGGTAATGACCTCCTTAGATTCAGAATAGTACGTCTTTCCATTAATCTTTTTTTCAGATTTAATGGTTAAATCAGCTGGTCCTTCGATTTTATACGTCTTCGTTTTCTTCTCCTCAACAATAACTTGCAGACCATGATCTCGCCTAACGACATCATCTTGCATTAATTCGAATGATTTCGTTGAATCCGCTAGAACATAACGCTCAGAATACCAATCTGCACTCCCTTTGATTTTAACACGTTCTTTAAACTTTGTTTGTGCATTGCTTGAATATGCTACCAAGCAAATTGAAAACAACAATATATTTTTCATAGATAAAAGGTTTGGCCAAAAGTAATATTTGCAAACCAATTGAAAATCAGTATAAACACTTAAAATGGTTTTGCTTTTTAAGAACAAAAAGAGAATGGAAAAAAGCGGGGTATTAATTTACCCTGCTTTAACCTGTAAGCAATCCCCTACCCAACCGACTTCTCTTTCATGAAAATAGAAATTTGGAGTGATATTGTTTGCCCATGGTGCTACATTGGGAAACGAAGATTTGAAACCGCCTTGAGCCAATTTAAACATGCTGATCAGGTAGAAATTGAATACAAAAGCTACCAACTCAACCCTGATATGGAAACCGATACCAGCATGAGTATCAATCAATACCTCTCTAAACACAAAGGCATTTCAGAGCAAGAAGCTGCTCAAATGAGTGCGCATGTCACACAAGTAGCTGCTGACGAAGGCCTAAACTACCAACTTGACAAAGCCATACCGGTAAACACCATCAAAGCACACCGCTTACTTCATTTGGCAAAAGAAAAAGGCAAACAAGCCGAACTCAAAGAGGCGCTTTTAAAAGCGTATTTCATTGATGCGGCCAACACAGATGATCATGCTACCCTCTTAAACATAGCCCTCTCAGCTGGACTCGAAGAGCAAGACATTCAACAGGTACTCACTACAGATGCTTACAAAGCTGATGTCCAACGCGATATTCATGAAGGCATTCAAATTGGTTTGCAAGGCGTACCCTTTTTTGTGATTGACCGCAAATACGGCATCTCTGGCGCGCAAGCTCCCGAAACTTTTTTGCAGGCGTTGGAGAAAGTCAGACAAGAAACTTCTAAATAGGCCAAAAAGTCAATAAGCTGTGGCGTTCAGTTCTATGTCTTTTCGAATTTCAAGAATTACTTCCTCCTCAATAACAGCCACAATTGAGGAGCTATAAATTTTGATTTAAACTGTTTTAGAAAGTGTCAAGTTTATAAAAACGACTACAAATCCAATATTAATACCTACCTTTGATTCATCAAGCTAATTCTAATTTGCTGAATTTGTGACTTTTTTGGTTTGATTTCTTCTGAAATCAGCACACCGACAACTTCCCTATCATTTTATCAGAATTACCATGGAACAGCATGAAGAACTGCATTAGATCAGTCGTTTCATGCACGGGGTTGTAAAAGTTGCAATTTCTTAAACAAACAAAAGTACATAGAGACTTCATTTTCTCTATTTCAAAAAGAAACTTTCTAAACCAAAAGTGCAGAGTCATCTGGAACTACAAGCGTACCTCTCTACATACTGTTTTATTTAATTCAGTATGGACAGACATGAGGCATGAAAGTTTTGAAAAACGGTGTTGCTGACAAATGCAACAAGAAAATCATGAATACTAAAAGTAATAAACAATCGAATCATAAGAGAAAAAAAACTCAAGGTTCGAGAACAGGAAAAAAGAAGCAAAAATCTTCTATTAATCCAAACCACCTCATTCAGAAGGCAAAAAAGGTAGAAGAAAAACCATATCAAGCCGCTTCGAGCTATCAAGAGATGGACATTCATCCTCAGATAAAAGAGAATTTGAAACGGATGGGGTTTGTGTATCCCACTGAAATTCAAGAAAAAACTTATCGTAAACTAATTGAAGGAAAAAATCTGATTGGCATTGCAAATACCGGAACCGGAAAAACCGCTGCGTTTTTAATTCCAATCATTCATCAACTCATTGAACAGCAGAAACCATCAGCAAAAACGTTAGTCATTGTACCTACTCGAGAATTGGCCTTACAAGTTGAACAAGAATTTAAAAAATTATCAGCCAGAATGAGCTTGAAATCATCTTGTCACATTGGAGGTACCAGCATTAACAAAGACATCAAAAATTTGAGGCAACAACCTCATTTAATCATTGGCACCCCTGGTCGCTTAATTGATTTGATGAATCGAAAAGAACTTGATTTATCTCGCTTTCAAACCTTGATTCTAGATGAATTTGATCGTATGCTAGACATGGGGTTCATCTCAGATATCCGAAAAATAGTCAAGGCAATGAGCAATAGAAAACAAACCTTGTTATTCTCAGCTACCATTGAGCCAAAACAGCAATCGCTCATTAATGAAATGGTTAAAAATCCAGTTAAAGTGGCGGTGAGCAATGGTACGACAAGCAGTAAAAATGTAACTCAAGATATTATTCGGGTACCTAATGGGGCCAACAAATTTGATTTGCTCAAAGCGCTATTAGTTGAAAAGGGATTCAATAAGGTCATCCTCTTTGCCGAGACCAAAAGACTAGCCAATAAACTCTGTAAGAAGCTAAATCAATCGGGAATTGGAGCTGATCAAATTCATGGTGATAAATCTCAAAATTACAGAGTCAAAGCACTCGATAAATTTAAAAAAGGTAACATCAAAGTGTTGGTCGCAACAGACGTGGCAGCCAGAGGAGTTGACATTGATAGCGTAACGCATGTCATCAATTATCAGTTACCGCTCAATTTTGACACCTACATCCATAGAATTGGAAGAACAGGTAGAGCCGGCAAAATGGGAATGGCTTACACTTTTGTTGACTAGCAAAAACATCTATTAATGAAAACTAACCTTTCAAACTCATGACTAAAAAAGAAATTGATCAGTTTCTATCTGATCTCAAAAAAAATGGTTCAAACACCATCAAAGTAAAAGGAGATAGGAACAACCCAACCAAAAAACTGAATTATAGAAATACAGGAGTGTCGTTTGCGCCGGCTATTGAAGTACAGCATGGCAAACAAACTGATTTGTATGAATTTGAGAAAAGCTACTCCACATCCAAACTCAATGAGCTCATCACAAAATGGATTTTGTTTTCTATTCGTGCAAAAATGCTTTCTGGTAAATGCTACTTGGTAGTGAGAGAAAAAGACGCAGTAAAATTCAACAAAATCATTCGTGAAAAACTGCTAGACATTGAGGTCATCCCCATTTCATAAAACACAAAAAATCATTTCATACTTCCTTTTAAAATACAGCTGAATGCATACCATTAAATTCATCCCTAAAGATCAACATCAAAAAGACTTTGCCAGAGTGCTCTCTAAAAGAGTACGAGATTATTTTAAAGAAGAAGGTAAAACCACCTTTGGGGGCAAGCGCATCTTATTCAAAGCAATGCTCATGCTCAGTCTTTACCTGACGCCCATAGTACTCATTTTTACCCTATCCATGTCACCTTGGTTAGCGTTACTACTCATGGTCATTATGGGTATTGGTAAAGCAGGAATTGGCATGGGTGTCATGCATGATGCCGCACACGGATCTTTTTCTAAGCATAAATGGCTAAATAACCTCATGGCTAACAGCATGTTTTTGTTTGGTACCAATCTCATCAATTGGAAAATCCAACACAATGTCTTACACCACACCTACCCCAATGTTTATAAATGGGACAATGACATTGACACTAAAGGATTAATAAAATTATCTAAACATGCTGATAGTCACAAAATATTCAAGTACCAATACATCTTTGGACCACTGCTCTACGGCTTTATGACCATTTCAAGGTTCGTTGGTGACACGAAGCAGCTCATTGATTATCAAAAACTGGGCGCCTTAAAAATTTTCAAAAGCAGTCTGGGAAAAAATCTCCTCATTTTGGCCATCACCAAAATTGTTTATTTGGCGGTCTTCATAGGGCTTCCTTTTATCTTTACTGATTATGCTTGGTGGCAAATACTGCTTGGCTTTTTCAGCATGCACTTTGTTGCTTCAATGATTATGGGAACCGTTTTTCAAATGGCACACGTTGTTGAAGGTATGGAAGAACCGCTACCAGATGAATCAGGTGTGATTCATAACCAGTTTTACGTGCATCAATTAAAAACAACCTCTGATTTTGGAAGAAGAAAAAGCATCATTGGTTGGTACATTGGCGGACTCGATTTTCAAGCCATTCACCACCTTTTTCCGCATATTTCACACATCCACTACCCTGACCTCTCACTCATTGTACAAAAAACAGCTGCAGAATTTAACCAACCCTACAACAGTCAAAAATCATTTTTTACGGCCTTTGGTTCGCACATCAGAACCTTAAAACGCTTGGGGCAGCCTGTCTAATCATTCAGCTCAACGCCATATTGAGTTGAGTTTCTTTTCTGTTTCTGCAAATAAAATGTAGTTGTTTTGGGGCTTGCCCAGACCGTTCGCTGCCGCTCAGGTCTGCGCCGGTCTACGCCTAGTCGTCCAGACATCCTACAAAAAGTTAGCTTGTCTGGGACTCCAACAATAGGCTCCCACCTAAGCCAGAACACAAAAAAAGCCGTCTCAAAAAATTGAAACGGCTTACGGTAAAATTAAATTAAATAGGGACCCTGCATGAGGGATTTTAAGTAAAACTTACCGGTTATCATTATGCTTAAACAACCTTTACATTGATTGCGTTAATGCCTTTTTTTCCTTCTCCCTCATCATAGGTTACTTTGTCACCTTCGTTGATTTCATCAATCAAACCTGTTGTGTGTACAAAAATGTCTCCCTGAGAATCAGATGGAGTAATAAAACCAAAACCTTTTTGGTAGTTGAAGAATTTAACTGTTCCTTCTTTCATAATAAAAAAATAAAATAAATGTGCACCTTTTCTTATGCACTAAAAAAGCCCTTTTCAAACGCGTTGAGCATGACCAAAAAACAACTACAACTATTGCGTGTAATTGCTGGATCTTTAATTCAGAAAATGTAAGTGAAATCAAAAAAGAACGGCAGAAAACCGTACCTCCGTAATTCTCATAACAAAGAGAGAATGTATAATCTGCGGTGAAGGTAGGTCAATTATATGGATATAACTAATTAATTGGTGAATGATTGTTGGGAATAATGCAGATTTGACCGCAAATAGGGCATCTCTGGTGCGCAAGCTCCCGAAACTTTTTTGCAGGGGTTGGAGGGAGTTTTGCAGGAGGGGTGATTGAGGCCATTACAAACTGTTCAGAATATCCATATCTTCTGGATATGCAATGTATTCTTTACCCCTGAATTGCTTCATTACGACACCTGCCTTTGCACCTTTGGAAGTAATTGAATCACCTGAAATATAACCATTGGATTCCATCAAATTTTGGACATCTCTATTGGATACTTGTGAACCATATTTCGCAGCAATTTTAGATGCTGACAAGACTTGGCCTGAAGTTCTTTGTTGTTTTTCAGATTTCGACTTAAAACCTATTTTCTCTTTTTCTAATGGAATTTCATCTCTGTTCGAGCGCTTTCCTTCATATACATCAACGAGTTTATCAATTTGAATGTCTGAACGCACATATTTTTGAGACAAGCCTAGCATTTTACTTTCATAAACTGGTTCCCTTTTAAACATTACCTCACTGCCTTCAATCACTGATTGAAAGTAATTCCAGGCTTCTTTGTCTAAGGTGCTAGATCCCAAAATACTATCCATCAATTTTGTTTCACAAAAAATTCCAAACTCAATATTATTGTTTTGAGAGTATTCATACAAGTTCATAGAACTTAGTATAGAAGCGTCTTCATTACCATAATACTTGGCATGTAACCTTGGTTCATAAAAAATCTCAACATTAGGGAATTCAGAAATGAAGTTAAAGTCTTCTCTTGAAAAACTCTTATCTAAACTACCTTCATTTTTGCCAAAGACAATCGTTATTTTAAGTTTATCCTGATTTTTCTTTGTTGATAAGATGTCCTTTACACGAGAGTGAAACTTAATAAATGGTGAGATTAAAATAATATCTGTCTCAGCAAATTCTAAAATTTCATCCAATTTTGAATTTAGGTGGTTTCCTTTTAAAAATTCTGCCATAAGTTTTGGTTTTTATTTGTTACAAATTTCTATTGTCTACCATGCGTTTCATAGTATCGAAAAAGGCTTGATAAAAAGAATCATCTTTTGCATAAAGCTTATACAAATCAAGTTCTTTCTTGCGCTGTTCGCGCATAACTTCATCCAAAATTTTCTTGAAAGCTATGTCTCGATTTTCCACATCACTGTTATCAGCTACTTTAGATTGATAGTCAGGGTGAGCTTGTATTTGCCTGCTTAATGTTACGAATTTTACTCTTTGATCTTCAGGCGTGGCATCCCACCCATGAAACCACTTTTCATTAAATGTTTTAATAATTATATCTAGTTCATCCTTTTCATCATCTGAACCATGTGCACCTCTAGGATTTGGGTTCTGAGGGTCCACTTCAGTTGCGGAATCATCAAGCCCAATCTCATAATTCAATTTAGTGCGTTCTAATCCATAGGTAGATAAATCAACAGACTCTAACAAATCATCAATAAGTTCATCCTCCTTAGTTTTAACTATTAGCTTGGGTACTAAGAACTTTAAAAACCAAAATAGTTTCTCCCAGTCCAATACTTCATAAGGCATAATTGAAGCCATTTGACCATAGATCTTAACAAACTGTTTAGCCTTGATTTTGAAGTCTGCTTTCTCATCATCTTCTAATTCTAACTCTTGGTTGAATCGGTTAGCTGCGACATCAATAATAGGACTTAACTGTTGTGCATCCACTCCTTCAAAATACCTTTCTACAAATGATTCAACTTCTGACCATTCATATACTGCTGCATCATCTAAAGTGCCTTTTAACTCATGCAAAACGTTAATGTCAGTTGCGCCACTTAATGAAGTGGAAGTATAGAACGGATCAAAGGAAGCTTTAATATCCTCAACTTGATTAAAGAAATCTAGTATGAACAAATCTTCAGTTTTCTTTCCTAATTTATCTGCTGATCTATTTAACCTACTCAAAGCCTGAACTGCCAAAACACCTTGAAGTTTTTTATCTACATACATTGTACATAGTTTTGGTTGATCAAAACCTGTAAGATATTTGTTGGCAACAACCAATAAACGATATTCATCAGAATCAAATTTGTCTTTTGTGTCTTTGTCAGGAAATCCATTTAACTCAGCCTCAGTGTACTCAATGCCATCTACCAACTTTTTACCTGAAAAGGCAACAGCAATTTTGAAAGGACTGCCTTTATCTTTCAATATCTTAGAAAGGGATTGATAATACCTGATTGCTGAAGGAATGTTTTGAGTGATTACCATCCCCTTTGCCTTTCCTTTCAGCTTTTTGGTGTTGTACACTTTTGTGATAAAATGCTCAAGCATTATTTCCGCCTTTGTTGCAATTGTTCTTTTATCACGCTCAACATATGCTCTTAGCTTTTTCTGTGCTTTCTTAGTGTTGAATAAAGGATTCTCCTCAATAGATTTCTCTATTTCATAATAGCTCTTGTAAGTAGTGTAGTTCGCTAAAACATCCAAAATAAATCCTTCTTCAATGGCCTGTTTCATTGAATATAAATGAAATGGTTTGAAAGACCCATCTTCCTGTTGAGTTCCGAAACGTTCAAGTGTTGCATTTTTAGGAGTTGCTGTAAATGCTAAATAAGATGCATTGCCCTTCATTTTTCGAGCTTGCATAGCTTTTAGGATTTTATCTTGCGCATCTTCTTCCTCTTCTTCATTACCTCCCATGCCCATTGCTTGGTTCATCTTGCCAGCAGCAGTTCCACTTTGTGAACTATGTGCTTCATCAATTACAACTGCAAAACGCTTATCACTCAGATCTGCAATACCCTCAACTATAAAAGGAAACTTCTGAATTGTTGTAATAATGATCTTCTTTCCTTGTTCAAGACTTTCTCTTAAATCCTTAGAGGAGTAGGCTGGAGCGACAATGTTTTTAACTTCTGAGAATTCTTTAATGTTATCTCTTAGTTGCTTGTCTAATAGTCTTCTATCCGTCACTACTATAACAGAATCAAAAAGCGGATTATGGATGCCTTTTGATCCTGGTAATCCTTCATTTTCTGGATAAGTTTCAATCAATTGGTAAGCTGCCCAAGTGATTGAATTAGATTTTCCTGAACCGGCAGAGTGTTGAATTAAATAAGTTTGTCCAACTCCCTTTTTTGAAGCATCATCCAGAATCTTTCGTACCACATCCATTTGATGATACCTAGGGAAGAATAATGTTCTTTTACTAAGGGCATCTGACGCTTTACCATCAAACCTTACAAAGTGTTGAATGATATTTGCCAGACTTGATTTAGTAAAAACCTCTTCCCATAAATAAGCAGACTTGTGCCCAAAAGGATTGGGTGGATTTCCCTTGCCATTATTATGACCTTTATTGAATGGAAGAAAGAATGATTTGCTTCCCGCTAATTTTGTACACATATAAACTTCATCTGTATCAACAGCGAAGTGGACAATACATCTACCAAAATTCATTAAAGGTTGACGAATATCTCTATCGTACTTGTATTGTTTTATACCATGCACTTTGGCGTTTTGACCTGTCCATGGATTTTTCAATTCTAAAGTGGAAATGGCTATTCCATTGATAAAAATTACCATATCAATCTCCTCTCGAAGATTATCCAGATTATAACGTATTTGACGAGTCACACTAAACTCATTCCTCTCAAAATTGTCCTTTACTGTTTGACTACTACTGGCCATTGGTAATTGATACAATAATGTAAAGTGAGCATCTTCAACTTCTAGGCCTTTACGCAACAAACGCAGGATGCCGTATTTTTTGATCATCCTATCGTAACGCTCTAGAATTTTTAATTTCCAATCAGCTGAGCGTTGCAACTTTTCTAATTCCTCTTTTTGAGTAGCCTCTAAAAAGTGCCAAAATCTGTTTTCATCAATCGCATATTTAGCATTGAAATCATTTGTATCACCTATGAAGTAAGAATTTGATGAGCCATACAAGGCTTGTGCTTCCTGCACAGTGTTACCAGCTTCTTTTAATTCTTCTAAGCAAGTGCCCGTTAAGGCCTGTTCTATAGCAGCTTCTAGGGCCTGTTCGTTAGTTTTACTTACCATTTTGATCACTTTTATGATAATACCTTACTTCAATTACCCAATCAGGATTGTGGCTTAAAATTGATGTTTCTATAAATTGACCTTTATCAAGCGAATCAATGAACTCTTTTGAATTAGCATCTAATGTCTCTTTGTTTTTGCCTTGAAATATTTTGCGTACCATCTTCTTATCCATATTAACACACTTTTATTTTGCCTGTTACAGCGCTATCTATCAAAGAGGCTTTATATTCTTTGAGTTTCTCAATTTGGGTTTGTTGGAGATTGATGGCATTTTGAATTTCATTTTCTTTCAATTCTATCCAATCAGATATTTTATGTTGTTCTTCTATGGACGGGTAAGGAACATATATTACTCCAAATTTGTCAAAATACAATCTTAATCTCATTTCCATAATTCCTCGTGAATGTCTTTTAAGTTCAGAAGAACATAGTTTTGTTCTAAACAGTGAATGATAGTATTTTCCGGCAATGGCCCTTTTGGATCTTAAGATATCATAAGCTGGACTAGTCACACCTTCGTACTCCGATAATCCAATCGCACCCATCCAAGCGAGCAGCTTATTAACAATAAAGTCTCCTTTCTTCACTTTCCAATAGCCATCTGTAGTTGAAGCCCTATTCCCCTTTTGCTCCAAATCTTTTCTCGGTTTCACTCCAATGTCAGTATAGATTGAAAGCAACTCCATATTATTATTATTCGGTGCTGGGTCAATAATAAGACTAAATATATTTTTCACCTTGTCAACCGCCCAATGCTCTGGAATCTCACCAATCCATTCAACACCAGAATCTTTCATTTTGACGTTGGGATCTAAGCCCTTGGTCACTGCATTTTGAATGATGATTTGCTTACGCTCTTTGAGTAGCTCAATCATCTTTTCTTTTTGAGCAATGGCTTTGTCTATATTAGCAGTCTTTTCATCAAGGAAATTGGCTATGGCGGTTTGTTCTGGATATGAGGGCAATAAGAATGGTATCTTTTTCATTCTATCTTTCGATAAATCCCATTGTCCAATTCTCACACCATCTGAGGCAGATCCAAAGTAAGACACATATCTTTTTGAACGAATTGCTAAATGAAAAAACCTAGGTGAAA